>Ga0208244_100063_pt1 | contig 146187 bp, 119 predicted proteins | sample SubbioCR12Aug_5A_FD_184828 | JGI IMG/M metagenome (GOLD analysis project Ga0208244, IMG submission 184828) | Serpentinite rock and fluid subsurface biosphere microbial communities from McLaughlin Reserve, California, USA - CR12Aug_5A (SPAdes) | ecosystem: Environmental > Terrestrial > Deep... | reverse complement strand
GAACTGCCCGAAGGCATCACCCTTCCTGCCACCGACCTGGCCGGCAACCCGCGTGTGTGGGGCGGCAGTGTGGATATGGGGGCATACGAGTTCAACCCCGTAACCATAGGCGAAAGCAGGCTGAAGGCCAAACCCCCTGCCCGCCTTGTAGCCGCACCCAACCCCTTTACCCATGAACTTAGCCTCACGGTAACGCCCAAAACAGGAGTTCCGGTACGCATCACGGTGCACAACCTGCTGGGCCGCGAAGTCGCCCGCCTGCTGGAACAGACCGACAACCGCCTGGCATACACCACCCTGCAATGGAACGGCCGAGGCAGTGCCGGTGAAAACCTCCCCGCCGGAGCCTACATCATCAGTCTGGTTGAAGATGGTAATGAAGTGGAAACCTTGAGGGTAGTGAAAAGTGAACGGTGAACGGTGAACAGTAACCCGGAACCAGAGATCAGAGATCAGAGACCAGAATTGGCATATGGCAAAGGGCTAAGAGCTAAGAGCTAAGGGCTAAGGGCTAACTCAACGCGCAACTCGCAACCCGCAACTCGCAACACGAAACCCGCAACACGGAACTCGGAACCCGCAACGCGCAACGCGCAACCTGCACGCTGAGCGAAGTCGAAGCGCGCAACCCAAAAAATGACAACTTACCTGGAATTTTCGAAACTAGTGTCTATTCAAAAAGCTTCATTTCATCCAGCACCTTCATCACGCTTTTGACGGAGTCGGAGGAGTCGACAAGCAATTTTTTCTCTTCCTTGTTCAGGTCAATTTCGATGATTTCTTCGATACCTCTTCGGCCAAGTTTCACGGGCACACCGAGGTACACATCCTTCAGTCCGTATTCGCCCTGTAGGTAGGCACAAACGGGGAAAATTCTGTTCTGATCATCCACAATAGCTTCCACCATCTGAGCAGCCGCTGCTCCCGGAGCATACCAGGCAGATGTTCCCATCAGGTTTACCAGCTCACCACCACCCTTTTTGGTGCGTTCAACGATCTTATCCAGTTCGTCTTTGCCGAGCAATTGTGTTACCGGGATGCCATTGATGGAGGTGTAGCGCGGCAGCGGAACCATAGTGTCGCCGTGGCCGCCGAGCAGCAATGCATGGATGTCGGCAGGCGATACATTCAGAGCATTGGCCAGGAAGGCGCGGTAACGTCCCGTATCGAGGGTTCCGGCCATACCAAACACCTTGCGCGATGGCTTGTTGCTGGCCTGATAGGCAGCATAGGTCATCACGTCGAGGGGGTTCGAAACTACAATGATGATGGCATCGGGCGAATACTTCACGGCTTTTTCGGTAACATCTTTCACGATGGCAGCATTGGTCTTGATCAAATCATCGCGCGACATGCCGGGTTTGCGGGGCAGGCCCGAAGTGATCACGATAACACCTGAGCCTTTGGTTTTCAAATAATCATTGGTGACACCGGTAACCCTGGTGTTGAAATGGTTGATTGACGAAGTTTGCCAGATGTCGAGTGCCTTGCCTTCGGCAATGCCTTCCTTGATGTCGACCAGCACCACCTCTTTGGCGAGGTCTTTGTGTGCGATTACGTTAGCACAGGTTGCGCCTACATTACCGGCGCCGATTACGGTTATTCTTTCCATGCAAGATTCGGTTGTTGAATGTTTTTAATCGGATTGGTTTTTACTGCCACAAATATACATATCTTACTGTATTTCTATATGGTAAGTGGCAAAGATTTCGCATTTTTTAAGAAAAGAGGGCCGGACTGCCATTCACGGACAGTCCGGCCAAAGGTTCATTATTCAACATCTAAGGCCGGCTGTCTGCCCGGTGTCCAGGGAGCCTTTGCGCGGTCAAGCTTGTCCTCCAGCATTTTAAGCTCTGAGTCGATTTGTTTGAGTGCGTCGATGAGTGGTGGCAGCTCTTCGCGGATAATGGCAAAGTTGCTGCGCATGGTGGCTGTAGGACTTGCCGACGACGACCATATTCCTGCGAGTATGGCATACTGCCTGTAGGTGACCGAAACCGGCTCGGGCGGAACTTCCTCGAAACTGGCTCTGGCTTCGGTACCGTTAAAGGCAAAGTCAATATTGTTGAGGGTTGTATGGATTCTGTTGGTAGCATCTACGGCCCCTTCAATCTCGTTCAGAAGATAATGATTCACCTGGCGGATGGCTTCGTTGCGCTTTCTGAGTTCTTCCATAAACCTCAGGTTGCCGTCAATAACCCTGCCCAGTTCAGCCACATCGCGCAGAAAGGCATTGCGTTCGTTTTCGTTTTCGGCAGGCAGAGTAGTATTGTTGAGCACTTTGGCTTCGAACCGAACCGGATCTGAAAGCTGCTTAACCACGCCATCATGATACAAAGCTAGTTCAACAGTGTAGTAGCCCGGAACCACCGGCATGCCATTTTGGTTATTCGCTGCGGGGTTGAACGCATCACCGCTGCGTGCCGAAGGTCTGTCGTACCTGAGTGGCCATATGGTGCGGTTCAGGCCTGTTTTGGGCGATTCGAATAGTTTCCTGATTATTTTTCCCTGATCATCACGGATGGTAAAAATCACATAAGGAGGTATTTCTTCTGCTTCGGCTTTCAAAGTTATGCGGTCGGGTTGGGGAACAGGCTGGCCTTTTTCGAACAATTCCTTCTCTTTTTTGAGCCTGAGTTGTTTCTTCGTTTGCGGGCTATCTTTTAGATACCAGCTGAAAGTGGCTCCGAATGCGGGATTAGGTGCCAGAAAATAAGTAGATCCTGTACCATAGCGTCCGTCGCGTTCCACAAACATCCAGGCATCTTTCACCGGAAAAAGCATGGCTTCGTTGTCTCTGAAAGCATCAGCAGTGATGTGTCGCAGCGGGCTGTAGTCGTCGAGAATGTAAAATCCGCGTCCGAAAGTGGCAATGGCCAGATCGTTTTCCTCTTCCTGTACGGCAATGTCTTTCACAGCTATGTCGGGCAATCCGTGGTTGAGTTTGGTCCACACTTTTCCTCCGTCAACACTGAAATAAAAACTGTATTCGGTTCCCACAAACAACAGGTCGGGTTTCACAAAATCCTGAACGATGCTGTGCACGGTTTCGTTGGGGAGGTTCGCGCTGATGGAAACCCAGGTGCGTCCTTTATCGCTGCTTTTCAGCACATAGGGTTTAAAATCGTCTCTTTTGAGGTTGTTGAAAGTGGCAAAAACAACATTTTCGTCGAACCGTGAAGGGAAAATATCGCTTACATAGGTGTAGTCGGGAAGGCCGGGAAACGAACTGATCTTTGTCCAGTTTTTGCCATCGTCTTCCGTAATCTGTATGAGTCCGTCATCTGTTCCTGCGAACAGCAGTCCGGCTTTGAGCGGTGATTCGGCAAGCGATACGATGGTTCCCCAGGGCGAGGTGGACACATCCTTGGCAACGGCATCCGAAGGCCAGTATTTGCCCATCACCGGAAACTGATTGCGGTCTTCATTGCGTGTGATGTCATCGCTGATCACTTCCCAGCTGCTTCCTCTGTCAACGCTTCTGAACACCTTGTTGGCCGCCATGTAAAGGGTAGTTGGGTGGTGGTTACTCAGGAAAAAAGGAGCATCCCAGTTCCAGCGGTAGTGCAGTTCGTCCTTACGGGGTATAGGTTTTATAAACAACTGCTCACCGCTTTTCTTGTCAAAACGGTAGATATTGCCGTATTGATAGGCCGAATACACAATGTCGGTATTGTCGCGTTCGATGGCCTGCCAGAATCCGTCGCCACCCAGGGTGACCACCCATTCGCCGCTGTTCACTCCTTCGGAACTGGTATTGCGCGATGGGCCGCCCATGCTCTGGTTATCCTGTGTGCCGCCGTAAACCCAATAGAAAGGTTTGGTGTTGTCCACATTCACACGGTAGAATTGTGTCACAGACAGGTTGGTTTTGTGCTGAAAATGGGCACCGTCATCAAATGTCTCGTATATACCCCCATCACCGCCAATCATCCAGTGGCGTGTATCGCGTGGGTCGATCCACATACAATGGTCGTCCACATGGCGCTTGTTGAGGCCAATATTTTGCCATGTTTTGCCTCCGTCGGAGGTTACTTTTGAAACCACGTCAAGTGAATACACTTTGTCGGCATCAATCGGGTCGCAGACGATAATATTGAAATATTGACCGCTCGACGAATAGCTGTTCATTTTGTTCCACGAAGCGCCCCTGTCAACCGAGCGGAAGAACCCGCCGCTCTCGTTGGCGGCTTCCGCAATCAGGTACACATAATCGGGGTTTGCCGGCGACACGGCGATGCACATTCCGCCCACATGGCCCGAAGGCAGGCCGTTGGTGAGTTTCTGCCAGTTTTTCCCGGCATCGGTGGTTTTGTACACAGCCGACTCGGGACCGCCGCCGATCTTGGTAAACACATGTCTGCGGCGCTGTTCGCTGGTGGCATAGATCACATCGGGGTTGCGCGGGTCGAAGGCCAGATGGTTGACTCCGGTGTTTTCGCTGATGAAGAGGATGCGTTCCCAGTTTTTGCCACCATCAATGGTTTTATACAGTCCGCGCTCCCCCCCGGGGCCCCATACAGAACCTTCGGCAGCAACATAAACCACATCGCTGTTGCGTGGGTCAATCAGTATCTTCCCGATCTGTCGCGAGTCTTTCAACCCCATATTTGTCCAGCTTTTGCCCCCGTCAATGGTTTTGTACACCCCGTTACCGTAGCCCAAAGCGCGCTGATGGTTGTTTTCGCCAGTGCCTGCCCAAACTAGAAAGGGATTGTTTGGATCCATCGCCAGCGCACCAATGGAATAAGTTCCGTAATTGTCGAACACCGGCTCAAAGGTGGTTCCGTTGTTCACGGTTTTCCAGATATGCCCCGAGGCCACACCCACATAATACTCATGAGGGTTGGCAGGGTTAACGGCAAAATCGGCAATACGCCCTGAGGCAAAGGCAGGGCCGATGCCGCGCCATTTCAAACCCGACAACTGAGAAGTCTTCAGGCTGTCGGAAGCTTTTTCAACCTTTTTGCCGCGCTGTGCCATCAGCCCCTGAGGCATCAGCAAAAGCACAGCAAATGTGCAAGCCGCAATAAGAGCAGCAAATGTGAATTTTCTGAGCATAGTAATACTTTTTGAACGGATAAAAGTACAAAAAAAGAGGCTATGCAAAGTTCGTTCAGGGAACAAGTAATATTCCGTGCCTCAGCCAAAGATGAAAAAAGAGGAAAAACACCAGTCCGAGTGTCAGATTGATCAGCATTTTGTTTCCTGTGGGCAACATGCAGATGGTGTGCGATACCTTGTCGGGTCTGACAAAAGGAATGGCTGCTATGGCCAGAAAAAGCAAGGCTGTCAGCACCAGGTCTTTAGGCTTGATGCCACTGAAGTCGCGCAGGAGAAACAAAAGCGAGCTTCCGAACCAGGGCAGGAAAAAACACCAGAACCACAGCTTCAGGCGCTTGCCGAAGCTGTCGGATAGCGGCAGATGAAGGTGGTTGTAGAAAAGCCTCCCGGCAAACATACCCGAACGTATCAGAAAATAAGTCGAAAATCCAATGGCCAGTGTCACCACAGCCAGATCGAAACCAAAAGCATCGGCCACCCGTGCAATGCCTTCGCCCAGCAACAGATCCTCGCTGATCAGCCCGAAACTGAGGTTGAAGGCATGAAGGAACATCCATACCAAAAACAACAGAGACGAAATGGAAACCCTTGGAATAAGCTGATACACAGCAAGACTAATCAATCCGATGAACAGGCACGAAAAAGGCGAAGCCAGAAAAACACTCACAATAGTGTCATTAGTCCACAAAGGCGAATCATATGGCACAGAAAACTCAATATGACGCGTAAAAAGCCGGCCGGGAACATCCATATCCCAGGCAATATACAGTGTCGAAAACCCTGAAACAATATAAACAAAGACATATGCCATTACCGAAAGGGCAAGTGAGTTTATGAGCAACCACAACAGCCGCTTACGCGAGAGAATGTTATCTGGGTCACCACTCATTATGTTTTGCGTTGGTTGTTCAATAATTTACGTGCAAGGTCGTCACGTTTGATTTTGTTCAGTTCGTGTCTGATCCAGGGTTGGTTCTCTTTCTTGTACCAAAAGAAGAACTTCTGCTGTGCCAGTTTATCCGTTTTTTTCTTTGCCGTAAACACCGGTTTGAGGGTGTAGGGGTCGTAGCCTGAATAGTAGATTTCGGTGGCCACTGTCATGGGCGTGGGAGTGAAATCCTGCACCTGTTCGAGCCTGAATCCCAACTCCCTCGTGTCGGCAGCCAATTGTGCCATATCTTCAAGGGTGCTTTCTGGATGGCTCGAAATGAAATACGGGATCAACTGCTGCCTGAGGCCTGTTTCGGCATTGATCTGGTCGAATTTTTTCTTCAGCTTGTGAAACAGGGCAAACGAAGGTTTGCGCATGGCTTTAAGCACGCGCTCGGAGGTGTGTTCGGGGGCTACTTTGAGCCTGCCGCTCACGTGTCGCGTAACAAGCTGCTGCAGGTATTCATCATATCCCATTGCCTTGCTTTTCTCCGGGTCGTCGCTCAGGAAAAGGTCGTAGCGCAAGCCTGAACCGACGAAGGCTTTTTTAACCGCAGGATGATTGTCCACCTCGCGGTAAATCTCCGTCATGGGCTTATGATTGGTGTCGAGGTTGCTGCAGATGTTCGGAAACACACAGCTGGGCCTTCGGCAGTTGTCGCAGATTTTCTGGTGGATGCCTTTCATCCGGTACATATTGGCCGAAGGGCCGCCAAGATCGCTGATGTAGCCTTTGAAGTCGCTCATTTTTGTGATTTGATCCACCTCGGCCATGATTGATTTTTTGCTTCGGCTGGCCACAAATTTGCCCTGATGGGCCGAAATGGTACAGAAACTGCAGCCACCGAAACAACCACGGTGCATGTTCACCGAATGACGTATCATCTCATAGGCCGGTATCGTGCCTCTTTTGGCATATTTTGGATGGGGCATGCGGGTGAATGGAAGATCGAAAGAGGCATCAATCTGCTCTTCGGTGAAGGTGGGATAAGGCGGATTGATGTAGAGTCTTGTGTCGCCGATGTCCTGTATAAGCCTGGCAGCCTGCGCTTTGTTCGACTCCTGCTCTATGTGTCTGAAATTGCCGGCATAGGTTTTTTTGTCGCGCAGGCAATCCTCGTGCGAAGCTAAGTGGATGTCGCCCGCAGCTGTCTTTTCCATGATCCGTCTTTTTGGCCGAAGGAAAAACGTTTGTCTGACGTGGTCAATTTCATTGACGGTTATTCCCTGATCGAGCAGGTGCAGCAATTCGATGAAGGCCAGTTCGCCCATACCATAGACGCCAATATGTGCTTCGGAATCGAGCAGTATGGTTGGTTTCAGGCTGTCGGACCAGTAGTCGTAGTGCGTGACGCGCCTGAGCGAGGCTTCCACCCCGCCTATGATGACCGGACTTTCGGGAAACATTTTCCTGACGATGCGGCTATAAACCACAGTGGCGTAATCGGGTCTGAAGCCGCTTTTGCCGCCGGGGGTGTAGGCATCGTTTGAGCGCAGTCTTTTGTTGGCGGTGTAATGGTTGACCATCGAATCCATATTGCCTGATGTGATGCCGAAGCACAGCCTTGGAGGACCGAATTTATTGAAATCGCGCAGGTCGTCCTGCCAGTTGGGTTGGGCGATGATGGCTACCCTGAAGCCTTCCTTTTCGGCAAGCCTGCCGATTACGGCGGCTCCAAAGGCAGGGTGGTCCACATAGGCATCGCCGGTGATCAGTACCACATCGGGTCTGTCCCATCCACGCAACTCCATTTCTTTTCGTGTAGTTGGCAACCAGTCGGTTAAGCGCAGTTCATTCGTCATCGGGCAGTAGATTCAGGTTGTGCACACACAAACAGGCTTACAGCCTGCAGCAGGCAAACAGCAAAGATAAGTGATTATTATTGAGTGAGAAATAATCACCGGCCAAACAATTAACACAACCCCAGAAACCAGAAACCGAACCAAACACCATATAAATCCTCAGCCAGATCACAAATCTTAAATTCATCAATCTTCAATCTTAAATATTTGGAATACAAGAATTTTTGATTTCCGATTTTCGATTGAAGATCTTTGATGTCGCTGAATCCCTTAGTGAAAGCCTCCCGTCAGTGACCCCGGCCAAAACGATGAAGCAGAACCGAAAACCATCCCAACCAGGAACAAGGAACAAGAAACAAGAAACCAGAAACCAGAAACCAGAAACCTTCCCTCTTTGCCATGTGCCTCCTTTGGAAATGTACGGCAACGGACAAAATATGTCCGCTTCAATGCTCATTTGCAGGAAGTGTACGGTTGCGTTTATCAATTTATAAAACTCTATTTCAATAATTTAGAAAGTTTGGCATGGTTATTTGAGATAGTATGGAAACAACAATAAAATAAAAAACATCATGAAAACGATCAGAATCCTCGCCTTAAGCTTAGTCCTTGCTTCGGTTGGCACGTCTGCAAGCTTTGCCGAAGGGTTCGAACTGAAAGAGGAAGCCTATATTAACGACATTCCCTTCGATACCCATCGCATCGCTGCTGAATATTCCCAACAAAAGGCCATCAGCATCCGCTTCGAACCGGTTGAAGAAAATCCGGTAGCCGACATACCTTTCGATACCGAACAGGTTGCAGAAACCGAACGCAGCAACAGGGCCATGCAGCATGTGTTCAGGCCTGCTCCCGAAGCATTCATCCACGATATACCCTTCAGCACAACCTCGGTTGCCTGCAGTGTTCTGTGCACAGAAGCACTGGTCAATCAGGGTAGCACAATACGCACACGAACATTGTAGCAGTTTTTTTCATAGTTAATTTGGTTAAGCAGTTCACAAACGGAAGGGCTCCCTCGGGGGCCTTTCTTATTTTACGGTGTTTTGCCATAAAATGAAAACCGGAACAAAACATTCATGCGAAAACTGAACAGACATAAAATCCGGATCAACCTTTGGAGTAACCTATGCGAAACTGTTCGCGAACGAACAAAACTGTGTGGGGGCGGACACAAGGATTGCAAATGTTACCCAACGAAAAAATTTACGCTATTTGAATATCAGATATATATAATTTTTGGCACGATATGTGAAGTAAATAAGGCATGTTGAATTTATACACCATGAAAAAATTAATTGCCACCCTCGCCCTCGGAATGATGCTCCCGGCAGCCCTGCTTGCTGATGGTTATCACGAAATTCACGGAGCCGATGCAGCAATCAACGATATTCCCTTCGACACCGAAGAAGTGTTCAGCGAACAGATGTCGGTCAGAGCAATGACAGTGGATTTTGAGCCAGCCGAAGAAAGTTTTATCAACGACATCCCTTTCGACACCCGCTCATTGGCTTCGTTCGAAATTAGTTTCAGTCTGCCCGAAGAAGAATTCGTTAATGATATCCCATTTGACACTCACCGCATAGCGGAAAAAAATATGTAAGATCTTGGGAGCTCCCGCTCCCCGTCGTTCTTTTTCTCATACCATGTAATTTTGTGTTGGTTGAACCTTGGTTAGGAGGCTGCCCGAAAAGGCAGCCTCTTTTTTTTGCCCCGTATCCTTCACCCAAGCCTGTTAATCCCAGTAGAAAACATCGAGAAAAATATTTAAGGATATTTTTGTCTTTTATTATGGAAATTATATATCTTTGCCGCAGAAAAAAGCAAATCAGCCATGATTGATTACGCACAGGAAACATTAAGTTCTATTATATCAAGGGATTACCGTGCATCTGAAGTGTTTCGCAGGCATCATCTTGATTTTTGCAGCAAAAGCGACCTGAGCCTGGAAAAAATCTGCAGCCTGCTTCAGATCCGGCATGAAGATATTGTAGCCGAGCTGAACGAACTGAAGAATATCGAAGCAGACATGAAAATCGACGGCGCTCAGGGTCTTATGGAGATGAAAGAAAGCATCAGGCACGGACATCATGCTGCACTGACCGAAAACATGAAACAAATTGATGCCTACCTCAGGAGGCTGGTTTCGGTGCATGAAGAGCAGTTTCCATGGATCAGGGCGGTACTGCGCCAGTTTGAATCGGTTGCCTTTGGTGTTGGCGACAGCATCAAAAGGAAAGAACTTGTTTTGTTTCCTGCCATTGACCAGATGAGTCAATGCATACAGCAAAAAACCAAATATACCATACCCGGTTTCGGAAGCGTGCGCAACCTGTTGAACCGTCTCACCGCTGAGCATGAGCAAAACATCACTGCGATGGATAAAATCAGCGCACTCTCGCAGGGATTCACTGCACCGGCCGATGGCTGCAATACCTTTGCCGTTGCCATGGGCAAAATGAGGGAGCTGCATGCATTAATGAAAACTAATGCAGAATGGGAACAAGGTGCATTTTTTCCGCAAATCATTGAACTGGAACAATTACTTTTGTCTGACTAAATCACTGCCATGTTTTCGAAGGCCTGCAAATACGCCATTAAAGCACTTATCTACATCGCATCGCGTTCGGGCGACGGCAGTAATATCAGCCTGCGCGACATTGCCGCACAGATTGACTCACCGGAGCATTTCACAGCCAAGATTATGCAGATACTGAGCAAACAAGGCATCGTATCATCCATCAAAGGACCTAACGGAGGTTTCTACATCGAACGCAATGCCCCTGCCATTCCCCTTTTCGAAGTGGTGCGGGCCATTGATGGCGTGCATCACCTGACAGGTTGCGGACTGGGTCTCAAAAACTGCTCCGAAGATCAGCCATGCCCCATCCACCGCGAATTCAGCGAAGTCAGAAACCGACTGCTTCAAATGCTGCATCAAAGCACCATACAGCAACTTGCCGGTGAACTTACTTCCGGACAAACCGTTCTGAAACAAATGGCATTGTAAAATTTTTTAATTTAATTAAAGATAAATATATCCTTTATTCCATAATTTAACATAATACCCTATGAAAACCCAACATATCAAAAAAACCATGATGATACTGATCGTTTCGGTATCGTCCGTTCTGTTGTGGCAGTCGTGCACACAGCAAGAGCAGTCAAGAACCTATTCAGACCTTACATCGGAAGTAACAGGCGAAGTTATAGCTGAACTCACCGATGCTCCTTTTGTTCCGGCCCGCATCACGGCCAAACACAATACAAAAGTCATCGTTCATCTAGAAGTTATTGAGCAACCCATGCGTCTGGCCGATGGTGTTGAATACACCTTCTGGACTTTTGGCGGCAAGGTGCCCGGAAAGTTCATCCGGGTGCGTCAGGGCGACCAGGTTGAGTTTCACCTGCACAACCACCCCGACAATATGTTGCCGCACAACATCGACCTGCACGCTGTTACCGGTCCGGGTGGCGGTGCCGAAGCCTCCCTTGTGGCACCGGGCAAAAGCGCTCAGTTCAGTTTCAGAGCGCTCAATCAGGGGCTGTATGTGTATCATTGTGCCACAGCACCTGTAGGCATGCACATTGCCAACGGCATGTATGGTCTTATTCTGGTTGAACCCCTCGAAGGCCTGCCGGCTGTGGATCACGAATTCTATGTGATGCAAAGCGAGTTTTACACCTCAGGCGGTTTTGGCCAGAAAGGACATCAGGAGTTTGACATGCAAAAAGCACTCGACGAAAGGCCTGATTATGTAGTAATGAACGGTGCAGTGGGTGCTTCGGCTGGCGAAAATGCCATGAAGGTGAAGGTGGGCGAATCAGTGAGACTCTATCTGGGCAATGGTGGACCAAACCTGGTTTCCTCTTTTCATGTCATCGGCGAAATTTTCGACAAGGTTTATGTTGAGGGGGGTACGCTGATCAACCGCGACGTGCAAACCACACTTATTCCGGCCGGTGGCTCAGCGATTGCCGAGTTCACCTGTGAAGTACCGGGTACACTACACCTTGTTGACCACAGCATTTTCAGGGCATTCAACAAAGGCGCGCTGGCCCAGATCAAGGTTGTGGGCGATGAAAACCATCAAGTGTTTACCGGGAAAGAAAAAGAGGAGGTGTACCTTCCTGAAGGATCAGCCATTCAGCGCATCAGCTCCGGAAAACAGGCCGCTGCAAGCAGCGAACCAATTCCCGAAAAAAGTCTGAACGAACGACTTGAAGCCGGTGCAATCCTATACAAGCAAAACTGTATGGCCTGCCACATGGATCATGGAGGCGGTATTCCGGGTACATTCCCAACCTTGGTGAATTCTGATTTCCTGAAAGCAAGGGCCGACAAAGGAATCGGCATCATTCTCGAGGGACTTCAGGGCGAAATCACAGTCAACGGCTCCACCTACAACAACATTATGCCGGCTGTGGCCCTGAACGACGATCAGGTAGCCAGCATCCTCACTTATGTATTCAACCGTTTTGAGAACGGCGGCGGACACATCAAAGCTGCTGAAGTGGCTGAATGGCGAAACAAAAAATGAAGCGCATTGTAACATCGGCAATCTTTTTCCTTCTGCTTGGATGCTGTGACCTTCAGGCACAGCATCCCGGCATGAAGACCATTCCTGCAGGAACGTATAAACCTTTGATGAAAACCGTTGCAGACGAAATAACAGTGGGTTCCTTCCTGCTTGACGAAAAACCGGTGACCAATGCCCAATTCAAGTCATTCACCGATGCCCGGCCTGAATGGTCGCCCACACGGGTGAAAGCACTTTTTGCCGACAACCAGTATCTGCAACACTGGGACAGTTCAGGAGCATGGACAGATGAAATTGATCTGATGCCTGTGGTATATGTTTCTTGGTTTGCCGCAAAAGCCTATTGCAGTTGGCTGGGCAAAAGACTGCCCACACTGGATGAATGGGAATATGCTGCAGCCGGGAAGCCTGAACCGGGTCAAAACATTAGCTCGACTGAAACGCTTATCCTGAATTGGTATAGCAGGATGTCGGGTGAAAACCATTTATCCGGCAGCATATACCGGAACGAATATGGCCTTTGGGATATGCACGGGCTGGTGTGGGAATGGGTGTATGACTTCAACCGTGTGGTGAGCAACGACGACTCGAGAAACAGTGAAGAGATTCCTTCCGGATTGTTCTGTGGCAGTGCCTCGCTGAACTCCGCCGGTGCATCAGACTACGCCAGCTTTATACGATATGCCTTCAGGGGAAGCATTACCGGCAATTACACCATGCGCCGGTTGGGTTTCCGCTGTGCACAATCAGTACAACAATAAAAAAAGAGAAACATGAAAAAGAAACTCCTGTATTTTCTGATACTCCTTTCCGGCTTCGCCTGCTCAGAACCGCAAAAAACCGAAAAAGCCGCCTGCTGCTCCACAACCCCGGTTTCTTCGGGGCAACAGGCCGGCATATTGCCCGGAAGTTCCCTGTACCATCTGGAAACAGGATTCACCGACCCATCGGGCAAGCCGTTCACGCTGCAGCAATTGGCCGGAAAAACCGTGGTGATAACTATGTTTTTCTCCCATTGCGAATATGCCTGCCCCATGATGATTCACGACCTGAAACAAATTGAAGAGCATTTTAGCTCCGAAGAACGTGACAAGTTTCAGTTTGTCCTGGTCAGCTTCGACCACCTCCGCGATACCGCTGAGCGTCTGAGTGCCTATGCACATACACAAGGTATGTCCGGCAACTGGCTGCTGTTGCATGGAGAACAGGATGCGGTCAAGGATCTGTCGGTTGTGCTTGATATTGTTTATGAAGCACAGGAAAACGGATCGTTTGCCCACAGCAATAAAAAAATAATCCTCGATAAGTCAGGGACTGTTGTGTTCGCTGAGGAAGGCTTGCAACGTGCACCTGACGCAGCGGTCAGAAAACTGAAAGAACTGATATAATCATCTGTTTCGATGTCTGCGGCAAGAGATCAATGCAGCCATACACAATCTCTTTCGCGAAAAAGTGTACAGTCTATGAAATGAGAAGAATGGCGCCGGTTATGAGTAGAACAATGATGATGAATATCATCTTCCATGCTCTGTGCGCTTGATGCAGTTCCATGAACCACCAACCAATGAGCATGATTTTTGCAAAGGACAGTGCCATGAGAATCCCCGCACGCGAAAATTGATCGTTCAGTGTGGCATTTCCGGCTAAAGCCGTGCCTGCAGTCAATGCGATCAGGGCAAAGAAAACCAGATGCAGTATATATTTATTGTTTCTCATCATATCAGAACATCAGGTATATTACAGGGAAAATCATCAGCCAGATCAGGTCGCACATATGCCAGAAAGCCGCGCCGGCTTCGAGGTCAACCATTTTCAGTTTTCCTTCAGCCTTGCCCAGTAGTTGCCGCTGAACTGCAAGAATAACCAGCCCGGTGACTACATGAATCAGGTGAAAACCTGTCAGAAGCCAATAATAAGTATAAAATGTGTTTTCGTAAAGCGTGTGGCCATCGTTGATCTTTGCGTTGTATTCCAATGATTTGATCAGCACAAATAACAAACCTGCAACGATAGATCCGGTGATTAGTCTTCGCCCTTTATTGGTGTTGCCATTCCTGACTGAATGAACGGCAACAGCAAGCAGGTAGCCGCTAAACAGCAGCAGCAATGTGTTGGCGGTGCCCATATTCACATTCAGTTGAAGCCGCGCTTGGTGAAAAATACCGGGATCGGCGGCCGACGAAGCCACCATGGCTGTCAATGCCAGCCCAAAAGTGATCACTTCAACTACGATAATCAGCCAGATCAATATACCTCCGGGCGGATAGAAAAAGTGGTTCTCAGTGTTTGCGGTTGATTCGTTTGGCATCAGTATCTTTTAATTTTTTCGTAGAGCTTTACCATTGCGGCAAGCATTTCGTTGGGTTCGGTGAGTATCTGGTAATGGTTCTGGCCGAACATCTGAGGCAGATAGTATCGGGCCTGTGCTTCGATGGCAAGAGCAAAAGCATTAATATCAACATCTTTCAACTCACGGAGCGCTTGTTTTACATCATGGATTCCATATTTGCCTTCGTATTTGTCGAAGTCGTTTGGTTTGCCGTCGGAAATGAGCAGCAGCCATTTGCTTTTTGCCTGTCGTGAGGCGAGTTGGGCTCCTGCATGTCGGATCGAAGCCCCAATGCGCGTAAAACCGGCCGGTTCCATAGCCCCGATGCGCCCTTTGCCAACATTCCAGTTTTCGGCGAATCCCTTCAGGGTTACATAACTGGTATTGTTACGGGTGTGGGAGTAAAAACTGGCAATCGAAAAATCGATATTGTATTCATTCAGTATTTCGCAAAAGAGAATGGACACCTGTTTTTCGACATCAATTACCCTGTTGCCGGCAGCATAACTATCGGTTGACAGACTATTGTCGAGCAAAAGCAGCATCGAAATGTCCTTTTCCGTTTTCCGTGAATTGTAATAGAGTTTGTCAGATGGAGTTGTACGGTGGTGCAGGTCAACATACATATCCGTCACGGCATCCATGTCAAACTCGTTTCCTTCGGTCTGAAACCGTACCTGACGATATCGGTTGCTCACATTAGCGAGCATTTTGCGCATCATCACAAGGGTTTGTGCATGGGTAGCGATTACATCCCTGCTGTATCCGGGATTTGTTTTTTGCGGAAAAGCCGGATAAACCTTACAGAAGTCTTTCTTATATGCTTTCTTTTTGTAATCCCATTCATCATAGGTGATGCATTTCAGGTCGTCAGAAGCTGCCATTTCGGCAATATTGGTGTTTTCGGTGAAGTCGGACTGATACACAGAATGCACCATTTCGTCAGAACGTACCATAAATTTCATGTTCAACTCATCGAGTGCATCTTTATGATCCTCCAGCTGGTCTGATCCATCAAAATCACGCCAAACACCATCGAACTCTTCGGCAGTTTCCACTTTCTCAAAATTATGAGTCATCACATAATCTTCCTGCATCTTTTTGTCGATCTGAAGATGAACGATTTCTTCTGTAGCCCTTGCCTTTAAAGTGGTTTTGGGATTTACTGATTGAGTGGTACGGGCATTTCCCAATCTGGCTTTTTCCATTTCAGCCGATTGTGTTCTGCTCTCTGTCATCCATTTTCCATATAGCCAGCTTAGGCCTGCTTTGTCTAATGATTCAAGTTCGAGGTAATCAAGAAGTTGTTTATGGATTTCGGCAGAAACGGGAAAATCATGTTCCAGCTCTTTTAGAACAACTTTTGATGTTTCAATGGCTTTTTCCAATGATTTACTTGTATCGGCTTCATCAGATTTCCAGTTTAAGCCCAGGTTCCGCTGAACTGAAAGATAAAGTGTCCGGAAGAGATAGAAGGATACATTGATTTCTTTTTCCGGAAAAATGGCCATCTGCGCCGGCAGGAAAAAGTTGAGATCTTTGTATCCTCCCTCTTTTTCGGCTTCATAAATCTCAATGGATTCTCCGGTCAAAGCCCTGGCAAGAATCGTCAGACGTGGTTTTAGCTCATCGAGGGTAGCTCTTCTTTGCAATACAGCCTCATCGGTTTTTCGTCCGGCCCTGAAATAGCGGATGAATCTGGCATAGATATACTCATCGAACGACATTGGCTTGCTGGGTATTAGGCAGGTTTTCTGTGTTTGGTTACAGAATCAGGTTACAGAGGTCCGTAAGTGATTCGGACACCTGCGGATCGTCGGTCAGGGGCTCCACGACAGCCATTCTTACTGCGAGTCGTTTTGGCAATCCTGACTTGATAAGCATGGCGGCATGCACCAGCAGACGGGTGGAGACAGTTTCGGCCAGACCCACCTCCTGCAGATTTCTTATTTTGTTGCCGGTAATTACTAATTTTCGGGCTGTTTCTTCGTCAATACCGGTTTCTTCGGTCAGAATAACAGCTTCTGTTTCCGGCTTGGGATAATTAAATGGTATAGCAAGAAATCGTTGGCGTGTGGAAGGTTTCAGCTCTTTAAATCCCCTTTGATAGCCGGGATTGAACGAGGCAACCAGCATAAAATCCTCGTGTGCAGTTAAACTCTCGGAGCGTTTGTCAATATAAAGTTCGCGTCTGAAGTCAGTGAGCGAGTGTATTGCAACAATCACATCAGGTCTGGCTTCAGCTACTTCATCAAGATAAAGGATACAGCCATTCCTAACAGCCATGGTCATGGGTCCGTCGAGCCACACTGTTTCTGCTCCCTTGATCAAAAAACGGCCAATCAGATCGGTAGCCGAAGTTTCTTCATGACAACTGACGGTGATGGATTTTTTTCCCAGCCGGGCAGCCATGTGTTCCACAAATCTGGTCTTCCCGGTTCCGGTAGGCCCTTTGAGCAGTAAAGGAATTTTGTTTTCGAAGGCGTTGGTAAACACCTCAACTTCCTTTGCTACGGGAAGATAAAATGGTAATTTCTCTGTTTCAAAAGTCATCGGTTCCTTAAACATAATCACTTGTGCAATGGAATAAAATGGATGGTTTTAAATTAGTGCCGCAAGACGCATGTTTCCATCCGTCCCGCGGACACTAAACCCCAACAACAAAAAACTGAAGTTATGCAGACTCCAGAATTTCTTCCATACCTATGGCTTCATCGTTGGGAGAGCCATGGCGGTAAAATTCGTAGATGAACATCAGGATTCCCGTGGCAAACATGGACGCGCACAACACCAGGACAAGGAAGTGCACTTCAATTTCCTGCTGCACGGCACCAAATTCGAGGCCTGTTTTACGCTCCAGATAAACCTGAGCAACACCGGCCACACCAAACGCAAGCGTCATGCCGAGCATACCGATGTTCGACAGCCAGAAAGCCAGTTGGCCGTTGGCTGTATCATAAAGTTTTCGGCCCGTAAGATTGGGCAGGGCAAAGGTGATGAACGAAAACACGATCATTCCGTATGCACCCCAGAATGCAAGATGGCCATGCATGGCCGTAACCAGCGTTCCGTGTGTATACATATTTACCTGTGGAAGTGTGTGTGCCATGCCAAGCAAACCGGCTCCGGTGAAGGCCAGAATGGCTGTTCCGAGTGTCCATGCAAGCGCAAGTTTGTTCGGGTGTTTCTTTTCGCCCTTGCGGTACATGGCAACGGCAAACAAAGCCATGGCAAGGAACGCCAGTGGCTCGAGCATAGAAAAAATCCCACCAACAATAAGCCATATTTTCCCTACTCCTATGTAATAATAGTGGTGTCCGGTACCCAAAATGCCCGACAGGAATGTGAGTCCGACTATAACATAAAGCCATTTTTCGATCACTTCACGGTCAACACCAGTAAGTTTAATCAACAGAAACGCCAGGATGCCTCCCATAATTAGTTCCCAAACACCCTCAACCCAAAGGTGGACAACCCACCAGCGGAAAAAGGAATCAAGTGTCTGGTTGTCGAACCAAATCATCCCGGGGAGGTAAAGCAACGCTGCGAAAACTAGTCCCATCGTAAGTACCAGGGCAGTAGTTGTCGTTTTTTTACCTTTATACAGTGTCGCAAGTATGATACCCAGAAAAGTGAGCACATTGATAACAACCAGCCAGTCGAGTGGTCTTGGAATCTCAAGGAATTTTCTTCCTTCCCAATAATTAAGGTGATAGCCTGTGACAGCAGCTACTCCAACGAGCAGAAAGGTAATTAACTGAATATAGGCCAGTTTAACGCTGACTAATTCATTTTGTGCTTCTTCGGGTATAATATAGTAGGCTGCCCCCATAAAGCCCAATAATATCCATACAACAAGAAGATTGGTGTGTACGGCCCTAGCAGTGTTGAAAGGGATGACACTGTGGAGGCCATCGTAGCCCATATGGGCAAATCCCATAATGAAGCCGTAAACGATCTGGAGAACGAGCAAAAGCATAGCGGCTGCAAAAAACCAGTATGCAACTTTTTGTGATTTGTATTTCATGTTTTCTGGTTATTGGTTGGTTCTATTATCTTTTAACATCAGGTTTTGGCGGAAATCCGTTGAGGTCAACTTCACCGATCCATTTGAAAAATTCGACCATATCATTGGCCTGTTCATCCGTAAAACCATAGGCTACCATTTTACGGCCCCTTGGTGCCCAGGGCACTTTCGACATCAGCGCTGCTTTAATGTAGCCTTCGCCTCTTCGTTCGTAAACCTTGGTAAGCTCAGGAGCATAATAGGCACCTTCACCGAAAATAGTATGGCAGCCCATACAGTTGTTTGATTCCCACATTTCCTTGCCACGGATTACCGATTCACTCAGATTTTCAGGATTGGTCTGCCTGGGTACATCATTGACCAGCGAGTTCCATGATAAAGCAAGAAAGATGGCAAAAGTTACCACCGTGCCTCCCAGGAAAAAAGTTCGTGCTTGTGATTTTGATAACATAATGTATTGGTTTTTAGTTTTTTAATTACTCCATCATTGTTGTATCATGCAACATATAAGGGAATATAGGTACTATAATACCGCAAATATAAAACACTAATTGAAAATAAAAGACATATTTGTCCGAATATTTTTCAAAAAAATCACGACACTTTTATATCTTATTGTTAATGTGATATATATGCTAAATCGTACGGTTGTGAACCCACTGTAAGAATAATTTTGTACTCATTCAAAATGTCGATGTGAGGAGGATGGTTTACAACAGCTCCCTTATACATTACCTATCCATTCTTCCGCAAACTTTTGCATCCGTTCTTTTACTATTTTCGCCACTGGATTAACCCACCTCCACATGGAACACAGTCTTTTTCTTAATCCGGTTACTTTTGTCACTGACGAGTTGCTTGAATCTGTTTCGCGCCGAAGTCTGCTGCGAACCATCGATATTCACACCAGGGATAATTTTCCTAATCTGGAAAAAGCGGGTGTAGCCATCATCGGTATCGAGGACAGTCGCGGAAATTCTTTAAACAGAGGCAGCGCTGATGCTCCTGACAGAATCAGGGAGGCTTTTTACGCCCTTTTTAACCACTGGCTGGGGCTTCATATTGTTGATCTGGGAAACATCAAAGCCGGCAACGATATCAGTGATACTTATTTTGCACTTGAGCAGGTAGTCGGCGAGTTGCTCAGCAAGCATTTCACGGTTGTCATACTTGGAGGCAGTCAGGACCTCACTTTTGCCCATTATAAAGCATACGAAAAGGCCGGTCAATTGGTCAACCTCGTGGCAGTTGATCCATCTTTTGATCTTGGGCAGGACGATGAACCGCTCAATGCGCATTCCTATCTGAGCCACATCATCATGCATCAGCCAAATTTCCTTTTCAATTACACAAATTTGGGTTATCAGTCGTATTATGTTGATTCAGACGCAGTTAACCTGATGAAGAATCTCTATTTTGATGTGTATCGGCTGGGAGTAGTTAAGGCTAATCCTGAAGAAACCGAGCCTGTGGTTCGCAATGCTGACCTGCTTAGCTTCGACATGAGCTCAGTGAGGGCTGCTGACGCACCGGGCAACGCACGGCCGGTTCCTAACGGCTTTTCGGGCGAAGAGGCATGCCGTATCTGCCGTTATGCAGGAATGAGCGACAAACTGAGTTCGATAGGGATTTATGATTATAATCCGGCCTTAGACCCGCAGCGGACGGCCGCAGCCCTGATCGGTCAGATGCTCTGGTATTTTATTGATGGCTATGCCCACCGGCTGGGCGACCTTCCCGAATCCGGCAGCCGCGAATTTGCCCGCTACAACGTGCGCATTGAAGGCCATGAAGAAGAAGTGGTATTCCTGAAAAGCAAAAAAACCGACCGCTGGTGGATCGACCTGAGCCTGGGCAGAACCGACCGGAAAAAATACGAACGGCATCAATATGTCCCGTGTTCACGCAAAGATTACGAAAGCGCTATGAATGACGACATACCCGACCGTTGGTGGCAGTTTTATCAGAAACTTACCTGAACTTCACTTTTTGTGGAAAGACATAAGGTTTAAGGCAGCTTAAGAGACTAAGAATCGTATTGACAATTACTTACTCCGAAACCAGAGATCAGAGACCAGAGATCAGAATTGGCAAAGTGCAAAGGGCGAAGAGCAACAGAACCGTAATCCGCAAACCCGCAACCCGCAACCCGCAACCCGTAACTCGTAACTCGTAACCCGCAACTCGTAACCCGCAACTCGTAACCCGCAACTCGTAACCCGCAACAAGTAACAAGTAACCAGCATCCAGAACCCTTCATTTGCTTACTTTTGCCATATAATTTGATTGAATGAAAATATACCTAATATTCCTCTTTTCACTGCTATTTACTGCCCGGATTTTTGCTCAGGACACCATCAGCGTGATGCACTACAACCTGTTGTATTATGGAGAAATAACCGGTTTTTGCAACAACAGCAACAACAGTCTTTCGATGAAGGACCCACATCTGCGAACAATTCTAAACTATGTAAAACCTGATATTTTCACGGTGAACGAAATATCTTCCAGCACGGCCATTCACCAACATTTACTCGATGAGAACCTGAACACCGGCGGTGTCGGCCATTATCGCAAAGCAGGGTTTAATCCGGTGGCAGGAAGCAACATCGTAAATATGCTGTATTACGATTCACGCAAACTCCGCCTCAAGAAGCAAAGTGTTGCACAAAGCTATATTCGTGATGTTGATGTATATGAACTTTATTACTATTCAAACGACCTTGCACAGGGTGATACCGCCTTTATTGTTTGTGTTGTCGGTCACCTGAAAGCCGGAAATTCTGATTCGGATGCAGGTGCACGAAAAGTTATGGCCGAAAACACCATGAAATACATTGAACAGCGCTACAAGCATGAAAATGTCCTTTTTATGGGCGATTTCAATCTGTATTCAGGCAACGAAGCCGCCTTTCAGCAGATGATCAACTTCAGCAATGCTGATACCAGATTCATCGATCCTATAGGACAAATAGGCGACTGGAATAACAACAGTTTCTATGCATCTGTCCACACACAGTCAACAAATACTTCTTCAAACGATTGTAAGTCAGGTGGAGGGCTTGATGACCGCTTCGATTTCATTCTGATCTCAGACGAAGTCCGTTTTGGCACCAGGAATGTTCGTTATGTACAGCAGTCATATCAAGCTGTCGGGCAGGATGGCAACAGGTTTAACAGCACAGTTGTTTCACCGGCCAACAGTTCTGTTCCTCCAAATGTGGCAACTGCCTTATTCAATATGTCGGATCATTTGCCGGTTACACTAAAAATCCGAGTAGATAAAGTACTGAGCACTAACGACTATCCTTTGAATCCATTCATGGTATCACTTTCCCCTAATCCCGCCAGTGCTATGGTGCAGCTTATGTTCTATTCTGCACGCCACCAGCCTATGCAGATCAGCCTGCTGAACACTTCTGGATTGACGCTGTACAAAAAACAGGTGAATGCCCAGACCGGGCGTCAGACTATTGATCTGAATTTAGGTGACTTAATACCGGGTTTGTATTTTGTCAGACTGACAGATGCTGATGGAAACCACGAACAGCTTAAGCTGGTGAAAACAAATTAATTCACAGCTCGAAACTGGCCGGTGTTCCGAATTTTGTGCGGAACATCATTGTGTCCAAAGGTCTTCGTTCGCGTTCGGCATATTCCATTTTCTTCAGGTTGGGATGCAACACCTCCGGATCGCCGATATACCCCACTGCGATTGCCGTAAGCACCTCAAATTCAGCAGGAACATCAAAAAATCGTGCAGCAGCTTCTTTGTCAAAACCACCCATCTGATGCACAAACAAGCCATCCGACATGGCCTGGATGGTAAGGTGGGCCACAGCCTGACCTACATCATAAACATAGGAAACATTTGGCTTGCCCTGATTCTTCAGGCTCATTCTATGGCCGACACTCAGCATAAGAACCGGAGCTGTTTTGGCCCACAACTGATTGAATTCGACAAATGTATCATAGATTTTCATATATGTTTCATCGCCTTTTAACCCGATGATAAAACGCCAGGGCTGTTCGTTGGATGATGAAGGCGACCAGCGTGCGGCCTCAAGCATCCGAAACAATTTGTCCGTTTCGACCATTCGGTTGCTGAAAGCCCTCGGACTCCATCGTTCCCTGAGCAAGGGGTGGATCTCAAAAGTTGTTTTTGCCGTTTTGTTCATATTACTTTGTTTGGTTTTATAACAAGTCTGACCCGAAAATGTTCCCCCGGGCCATTCCTGAATATTCATGATTTACAAAGATACGGAATAGCAGAAACTACGTTTCACAAACTAGAAGTCACCTACCACTGTCACCGAAACGGGCCCGGATGCTATCTTCATTTCAAGTCTGAGGAAGAATGACATCCATTGAGGTGTTTCGTAAAACCTTACATTTGCGAAGCTCAATGTTATGGACAAAGGATTAAGCAGTTTCATTCAAAATCTGTCGCTCAATGAGCAGCAGGTACTCCGCATCGAAGCAGTTTCTTCTGATGCTTTTGTTTTGCATACCGAAAGGCATCATAGTTTCCTTCCCGGACAGGTTGTTGCACTCACAAATGATCGCAAGCTGCCTCCGCGGCTATACAGCCTGTGCACTTCACCCGACGAACAATCACTGGGAATATTGTTCACCATAAAACCCGACGGCCTGCTCACACCACGGTTGGCCATGGTCAGACCCGGCGATACAATTTATGTTTCTGCACCTTTTGGTGCATTTCTGGGCGACAGGCGCCCTGCATGGTGGATTGCGGCCGGCACCGGAATAGCCCCCTTCAGGTCGATGATCCGTTCGGGTTTGGGCGAAAACAACATGCTCATCCATGGAAGCCGCTTGCTCGAAGGTTTTTACTTCAGGGATGAGTTTACAGCCTTTTTTGGTGACCGTTACGTGCCCTGCTGTTCACAGGAACACGGGGATGGTGTCTATTCCGGTAGATTGACCTCTTGGTTGCGCGCGAAGAAATCATTTGACCCACTTATGCAGTATTACTTGTGCGGAAGTGCAGAAATGGTGGTAGAGGTGCGCGATATTCTCCTTGAAGGAGGTGTCGGACTGAACAACATCATGTCAGAAATCTATTTTTGAGGGCTTTGTAAAAAACTTTTACATTTGTACATGATTCATGTCGATCTGATTTACAACCTGTCAGTTCTTGTTGCCATCAGCGTGATCTCAGGCTTCATCAGCCAGCGTTGGGGTCGCAAACGGGTGGCTGGAAAACTGCTTCAGGGTTTACTTTTCGGGCTTGCCACCATTGTAGGGATGATGTATCCTTTACAATTGTCTGAAGGCCTGATCTTCGACGGACGATCAATAGTCATCAGCCTGTCAGCCCTTTTCTTCGGCCCTGTAACCGGAATTATTGCAGCAGGCATTGCTGTAATCTACCGGCTTTCACTTGGTGGTATCGGGCTTTCAATGGGAATCTCCGTGATTTTTTCATCTTTCCTTATTGGTACGCTGTTTCATTACAAATGGAAATCAGAATCTCCGGGAAGGAATTTGAATATACTGCATTTTTATTTGGTAGGCTTTCTGGTCCATAGCGTGATGCTCTTACTGGTATTGTTACTTCCTTCATCATTCAGGAGCGAAACATTTCGTTTGTTGGGTATTACCATAATAGGCGCATATCCTCTTGTTACTGTTTTGATTGGCAAAGTTTTGCAGGATCAGGAACAGAATAAAAGGCTTTTTGAACAGACCAAAGAAAACGAAAAACTATTCCGCACAACCTTTTACAGCATTGGCGACGCAGTAATTACCACCAACAGCAAAGGATTGGTGATGCAGATGAACCGTCTGGCTGAAGAGCTCACCGGTTTCACCGAAAAGGAAGCTGCAAACAGGCCCCTTGATGAAATATTCAACATCATCAGCGAACGCACCGGAGAAAAGGCCGAAAACCCCGTAAACAGTGTGATCCGTGACGGACAGGTAGTTTCACTGGCCAACCATACCCTTTTGATAGCCCGTGATGGCACGCGTATCCCCATCGCTGATTCGGGCGCGCCCATCAAAGATGATGACGGAACCATAAGGGGAGTAGTTCTTGTGTTCAGGGATCAGCGCCGTGAGCATCGGTCGCGGGTGGAACTCATGCGAAGCCTCGACAGTTTTCAGGGATTGTTCAACAGCATCACCAGCGCAGTTTATGTGCAGGACCGCGACGGAGTATTCCTTGATGTTAATGACGGAGCTACACGGATGTATAATTATCCACGAAGCTATTTCATCGGCAAAACACCGGATTTTCTGGCCGCACCGGGAATGAACGACCTCCATGCACTCGAAGGACATATCGCAAGAGCATTCTCAGGCGAATCGCAGCGATTTGAGTTCTGGGGACGCAAGAAAAACGGCGACATCTTTCCGAAAGAAATCAACCTGTTTAAAACGAGTTATTTTGGCAAAGAAGCTATCATTGCCATTGCCCAGGATATTTCAGACAGGCGCAAAACCGAAGATGCACTTAGGGAGAGCGAACAGCGTTACAGACTACTGTTCGATGCCTCCCCGGTTGGTATTTTGCTCGAAGACGAGCAGGGAATCATCCTCGATCTCAACAACACCCTTTGCGAACAATATGGATACGAGCGTAATGAGTTACTTGGAAAACACATTTCATTGCTTAGTTCCGAACAACAAAAAAACACAATCAACGCCAACATAAAAACCATCCTTACCAACAGCTACCTTGAAAGTACTATTTCGGGAATTACCAAAGACGGGCGAAAGATCATTTGTCAGCTTACCGAAACCGCCATCAGCCTGACCGATGGCAAAAGAGGCATTCTGTCCATCTCAAAAGACATCACCGAACAGGTAAAAGTTCAGGAGAACCTGTTGAAATCAGAGGAACGGAACCGGGCGATCATTTCAGCCCTTCCCGACATGATGTTTCGTTTCAGCAGCAACCATATCTTCATTGATTCTGTAGCCAGAGATGCCACCCTGCTTATGGTTCCGAAGGAGGATTTTCTTGGAAAGCATGTGCGTGATGTGTTGCCGGAAGAACTTGCCCTCCTGACCTGCAAGAAGATTGACGAAGCCCTCGAAAGCGGACAGTTACTATCATACGAATACAGCTTAAATACTGAGAACGGAATCTGCTGGTATGATGCTCGTATGGTAAGAAGCGGACCGGAAGAAGTACTCGTCATCGTGCGCGACATCACAGGACGCAAACTTTCTGAAAACGAGCTTATACACAAAACCCGTTTTATCGAAACCCTGCTCGATTCCATCCCCAATCCATTGTTCTATATGGATGCAAACGGTATTTATCTGGGGATAAACAGAGCTTTCAGGGAATATTACGGAATGAGTGAAGCTGACATCAAGGGTAAAAGCATTTTCGATCTCGACCCCTATCCTCAGGCTACATTGCGCCACGAATCGGATCTCAGGGTACTCAGCGGTCTGGATGAAAAACAGATTGTGGAACGGCTGATTACCCTGCCCGGCGGCGAACAGCGCAATGTGATCATCACCAAATCACCTTTCCCCAACGCCAATAACCGTATCGGTGGCCTCATCGGGCTAATCCTCGACATCACCGGCCGGAAGCAAATGGAGCAGGAACTCATCATTGCCAAAGAAAAAGCTGTGGAAAGCGACAGGCTGAAAACCTCATTCCTCAACAACCTTTCGCACGAAATCAGGACACCCATGAACGCCATCATCGGATTTTCTGAATTGCTGTTCGAAGATTATTCCGAACAGCAAAAAAGGCAGTTCGTGGAAACCATTTACAGCAATTCGGAACAACTTCTGAAGATTATCGATGATGTTCTTGTGGTGTCGCGCCTCGATTCAGAAAAAATGCCGATTGAAAAAACTACTATCTCTGTCCACAGATTACTCGAAGATTTACATCTTACCTTCCTTCATGAAGCTGAAAAGGCCGGATTAATGCTCGAAAAACCACTGATTGACAAGGAAGTGCCTGAAGTGTTTGTTTCAGACAAAGGAAAACTGAGACAGGTACTAGCCGGTTTTCTCGGAAACGCGATAAAATATACCCAAAAGGGGAAAATCAGTTTGGGATGCCGCATGAACGATCAGCGCCTGCAGTTTTATGTTACCGACACCGGTATGGGTATTCCGGACACAGAACAACCATTTGTATTTGACCGTTTCTACCGCAGCACCAGGGCACAACTGAATGCCATAAGAGGTAACGGACTTGGATTGAGTATTGCCAAAGGACTTATCGAGCTCCTTGGCGGCAGTCTGGGACTGCATTCCGTTGAAGGTAAAGGAAGTACTTTTTTCTGCGAAATAGAATTTGAAGAATCTTTCGGACAAACTGAGTCATCCCATGCACCACCTGCCTTGCGGTATAAAGATTCATTCAAACATATTTCGGTACTGATCGTTGAAGACGAAAAAGACAATGCCGATATGCTGGTTTCGATGCTGCATCCCGTTGTTGGAAGTCTTGAGGTTGCAGAGCACGGGATCAAGGCTTTGCAGTTACTGAGCACACAATCGTTCAATCTGGTTTTATTGGATATCAAAATGCCCCTGATGAACGGAATAGAAACCATCAGGGAAATCCGAAAAACGAATCATGAATTGAAAGTAGTGGCACAAACCGCCTATGCCACCGAAACAGAACTTGCCGAAGCCATGAAAGCCGGATTTAACGATTATCTTATTAAGCCTATCACCCTTAAATCTTTGATGGAGGTATTGAATAAATTTGCGTCCTGAGGATGGCTGTATGAAGTATTATCAATAATTTTCTGCTTTAGCATACGGCAACCTGACAATTTTCTCCGTTCGGTGGTATGCATCCAGACCAGCCACAGTAATCGTTCCGGCTTCATTTAGATCAACATATCCATCCGCACCAAGACAATCTCCGGGCAAAAACACCTCGACCACCTCACCGATAACCAGCAGGGTTCTGTTGAGTGGGATCGGGATTGTTTCGCGCCATTGCAAACCAATTCTGATGTTGGACTCTGCCACATAAGGAGCCTCAATCACTTCGCTGAAAAGCGGATTGAGTCCGGTAGCTGTAAATTCAGAAACTTCCTCCGGATATCGCGCCGAGGTTTGATGAGCCTGCCTGATAAATGACTCAAGGACATGGTTCAGTGTGAAGCAACCTGTCTCTGCGATATTGGCCAATGTATGCCGCGGAACTGAATCGGGCCTCACAATGATACCGATAAGAGATGGTTTGGCACCCAGATGAACCACCTGAGAGAAAACAGCAAGGTTGGTCATTCCATGTTTGTTGATCGTTCCAACCAGATTCAGGCTCTTAAAACCGGTTATTGAGTTGATAAATTGTGTGCGGAACCTTTGTTCCATTCCGCTAATATCTCCTGAATCAAATCGTTTTAAAGCACAACTGCCGATCATGTCCGTAAAGTTGAAAGGCCACCATCAACACCGAGTACCTGTCCTGTAATCCACGAGGACTCGCTACTGAGTAAAAAAGCCACCGCAGCTGCCACATCCTGAGCCACTCCGATCCGTTGCAGAGGATGTCTTTTGGCACTGGTTTCCAGCTTTTCAGGTGACGACAACAAGCGCGCTGCTAAGGGCGTATTGGTCAATGAAGGAGCAACAACATTCACCCTGATGTTTGGTGCCAGCTCAGCTGCAAGTGAACGGGCCAATCCCTCTATTGCTCCTTTCGATGCAGCAACAGAGGCATGAAATGGCATCCCCTGAGCTACGGCTACCGTACTAAATAGCACCACACTGGCCGCACCAGAAGTTTTGAGCGCCTTATAGGCCGCCTGTAATACCTTAACAGCTCCTATTACATTCACTTCGAAATCAGCCCTGAAATCGTCGGGCTTAAGACCCCTTAAGGGCTTCAGGTTAATGGTTCCGGGACAATAAACCAGACCATCGAGTGCATCAGGAAGCCCTTCAGCATTCCAGTTGCTCTCAAGAAATCCGGGCGCGACAAAGTTTAAACCGGAAAGATGTTGCAGTGCATCAGTATTACGTGTAATTACCCAAAGACGGTTTCCTTTTTCATGAAGCATTTGTGCGAGCGAAAGGCCAATACCCGAACCTGCACCCACAATTAAATAGTTTTTCATGCCATTTCTTTAGGCATGAAACAACCTAATCCATGAAATGTTTCTCCGGATGCTATTTCACCTGCCAGCTTGTTCCCTCCCTGCCGTCCTTGATCTCGATGTTCAGGCTGGCAAGGTTGTCGCGTATTTTGTCGCTGGTGGCATAATCTTTTCGCTGGCGTGCTTCCTGCCTCAGTTCAATGATGGTTTGCATGAGGCCGTCAACAAGTTTGTCGTCACCGGCAGCACCTTCGGGGATGATTCCAAGGATGCCTGAAACAAAATCTTCAAAGAGTTGCTGCATGAGTTTCAGCTCCTGAGCATTCAATCTCAAGCTGCCGTCTTTTGCTGAGTTGATGATCCTTACCGCTTCAAACAGATTCGCAATCACCATGGGACTGTTAAAATCATCATCCATGGCGGTGCAACAGTCCTGCAGGATATTCTCAATTCCCTGAATAACAGCATCTTCCGAGGGGGTCAACTGCTTAAGTGTGTCGGCTGCGGCAAGTAGTTTTCTCAGGCCTTTTTCAGCAGCCTGAAGTGCTTCGTTCGAGAAATCGAGTGTGCTGCGGTAATGCGCCATCAGAATAAAGAATCTGATGGTCATGGGACTGTAGGCTTTCTCAAGCAAGGGATGGTTGCCTGTGAAAATATCGTCGAGCGACATGGCATTGCCGAGCGATTTGCCCATCTTCTGTCCGTTTATGGTAATCATGTTGTTGTGCATCCAGTAACGCACCGGTGCTTTACCGTTGGCGATGGTTGACTGCGCAATCTCAGCCTCATGGTGCGGAAACAGCAAATCCATTCCCCCTCCGTGGATATCAAACTGATCGCCCAGGTATTTGCATCCCATGGCAGAGCATTCCATATGCCAACCCGGAAATCCATCGCTCCAAGGCGAAGGCCAACGCATAATATGCGAAGGTTCAGCTTTCTTCCATAAAGCAAAATCAAGACTGCTGCGTTTCTCCGACTGACCGGCAAGTTCTCTGGTGTTGCTCACCAGGTCTTCAACTTTGCGGCCCGAAAGCACGCCATAATGATGTTTCCCGTTGTAGCGCTCCACATCAAAATACACCGAACCATTTACTTCATAGGCATAGCCTTTGCGAAGCAATGTGCTGATCATTTCGATCTGTTCGATAACATGGCCTGAGGCATGCGGTTCGATGGATGGCCTGAGCACATTCAGCTGATCCATATTGCGGTGATAACGCACTGTGTAATGATGGACCACCTCCATTGGCTCGAGTTTTTCGAGCCGCGCTTTGCGTGCAATTTTATCTTCTCCTTCATCAGCGTCATTTTCAAGGTGACCCACATCGGTAATGTTTCGCACATACCGAACCTTAAAACCTAAATGCGCAAGATACCGAAACACCAGATCGAAGGTAACCGCCGGGCGGGCATGGCCCAAATGAGCATCTCCGTAAACAGTCGGCCCGCAAACATACATGCCAATGTGCGGACTGTTTAATGGTTTAAAATGTTCTTTGCTGCGGCTGAGTGTGTTATACACTTGCAGCTTGTGCTGCCTGAGGGTAACGGACATGACTGAATTACTGAAATGATGTGCAAAGAAACGAAAAATTCGGGGAGTAATCATTCGTGCATATTACTGCCGGAAGACTGCTGATGAACTCGATTTCCCTCAATAATATTCATTGTGATGAAAACTGCTGAATATTCCACAGACAGTATGCTTGCCTGTTCGCGAAACTTCTTACATTTGCGCATAATTGTGAAATAAATAACAGTAGAATATGGAACGGATATTAGTGATTGGCTGCTCGGGCCAGATAGGATCGGAACTCACCCTGGAGTTGAGAAAAGTTTATGGAAACAGTAATGTTTTTGCCACCGACATCAAGCAGGCTGCTTCGGACATCACCGAAAGCGGACCCTTTGATATACTGGATGTATTGGACTACAACAATCTTCTGCATTTTACGGTCAGGAATAAGATCACACAGGTGTACAACCTTGCTGCCGTGTTGAGCGGAAACGCAGAAAAAATTCCGCAAAGGGCATGGGAAATCAACATGAAAGCCCTTATGAACACTCTTGAACTGGCCAGGGAAACAGAGGCTAAAAAACTCTTTTGGCCAAGTTCAATTGCCGTGTTCGGACCAACAACTCCCCGGCACCAGACTCCGCAGCTTACGGTGATGGAACCCAACACGGTGTATGGCATCAGCAAACTTGCAGGTGAACGCTGGGGCGAGTATTACTTCAGGCGCTATGGCGTTGATTACCGCAGCCTTCGCTATCCGGGACTGATCAGTTACAAGACCGAGGCCGGTGGAGGAACAACCGACTATGCCGTTGAAATCTACTATGAGGCTATCCGTAAACAAAGTTATGAGTGTTTCCTGCGTGAGGATACCGCTCTGCCCATGATGTTTATGTCTGATGCTATCAAGGCAACCATAAATCTGATGGAAGCCGATCCCGGAAAGCTTAGTTTGCGTTCAAGCTATAATGTTGGCGGTATGAGTTTCACTCCTGCTCAGGTGGCTCAAACCATCAAAAAACACATACCTGAATTTACCATCACCTACAAACCCGACTTTCGTCAGGCAATAGCAGACTCATGGCCGGCAAGCATTGACGATACCGTTGCACGTAACGACTGGGGACTCAGGGATGAATTCAATCTCGAAAGCATGACCGAGCTTATGCTCAGTGAAATAGGCAAAAAATCATCCTGAAAGGCTATCCCAGACGCATAACTGTTTTATTCAATTTTTGTTCCATAAAAAAACCCGGTCTGGGAGACCGGGATGTGCACTGTTGCTTTCATTGTTACATAGCGTAACCGTGCAGGCAGCAATGGCAGGAGAAATTGAAATGTATAACCAAAACCAAAACTTAAACAGCTGAAGGTTTTTAATTGTTCAAAGGCTGTAAAGAAATATCTACCGTTACCTCAATTTTCTCGGCAATATTACTGACTACCGCACGTGGAATTTTTATATCGAAATCGCTTAGGGTAACCATAAAAACAGATTTCCCCCTGATGGCGCCGTTATTCACCTCAAAGGTTCCTTTCTCGCTGATCTTTTTTGTAATACCCTTTATAGTGAGATCGCCTTCGATATTTGCTTCGTAGGTTCCGTTCTTTGTAAAGTCAATGGTTTGCAGGTTGGTTACCTTTCCGGTAAAGCTGGCATTTGGATGTTTGTGCGACTCAACGTAGTTCTCGTTGAAATGCTCCTGCATCAGGGCTTTTTCGAACTCAAAAGCCTTCATCAGAACCCTGAACACGAAATCTCCGGTGCTGATGTCGAGGGCACTGTTGACCTGTTTGTTTATGGCTTCGATGTTCTCGGCCGGTGCTTCGGAATAAAAACGAATCATGCCATTTTTGGTCATGTATTTCTGGGCATTCAGGCTGCCTGTCCACATCATTGCAAGGATTGCAAAAGCGATTAATCTGATCTTTTTCATGATATTAGTTTATTTGTTATAATTATTGAACAATTGAACCATGGTTCAGCACCACATCCGTGTCGTTGTAGCCGGTGCAAAAACCTTTTAAGGTGATATCCTTTCCCGGGGTGAGTTTTACAGCCTGTGCTGACTGCGCTTCGAGCATGCTAACACGAATTCCTTCGTCGCCAAACATACCCTGATCGAGCGCAAAAACCAGCACTGTCTGTCCATCGGTATCTTCAACCGAACTAAGTTGTCCGCTCACCTGAATGATCTTTCCATTGTAGAATTCCGAAGCTTTCGCGGCGTCTTCGCGGAAAGAAGCAAACAGTGCTTCAGCGGTCATGAAGTATTCGGGCTTTTTGTTTTCATAATCGGGGTGCGATTTGTTGATCACAAAGAAATACACCAGCGTTGCTACTACAATCCCGACAAGGGCAAGCGCTCCGATAATTCCGATCCATTTTCTCATAGTTTATTGATTTTCGATTATGCTGCAAAGTAATATCACACAGATACCTCAAATCAAACCAAATTGTTCAATCAGGAAAAAACAATTGCTGAACAGGAAAAAACGGATGTGGAGTTTCTGCCTTAGTGATGTCCGCTGAGCCAATCGCGGAATAAAGGTGATCTTTCTGTGCTGGATACTGACTCAACCTCACATACGGGCTTAAGTATTACTTTGATGCGCGATTTGCTGTAAGCATACATCTTTTCAATCGAATCGAAACTGATGATAAATGTCCTGTTTATCCTGAAAAATCTTGTGGGGTTGAGTTTGTTTTCGAGCTGGTCGAGGCTCAGGTCGAGCGGCAAACGGTCGCCGTTCTTCAGTTTGGCAAAAACTATTTTTTCGGCAATATAGAAATACGACACCTCATCGATGGAGAAACTCCTGATCTGAGACCCGGTTTTCACCATCATGCGGCTGAGGTATTCCTGATCGTTTTTTCCTGCCTGCAGCATCATGGCCAGCTGCGAAAGATCTATGGCCGGTTTCTTGTTTGTCCGAGCAAACTTTTCAAGGGCCTGTTCGAGTTCTTCGCGTTTAACCGGTTTCAGAAGATAATCGAGACTGTTGACCCTGAATGCTTTGAGGGCATACTCATCATAAGCTGTGGTAAAAATTACGGGTGTTTTGCATACTGCTTTGCTGAGCAGGTCGAAAGCCGAGCCATCGGCAAGATGGATATCGAGTAACATCAGATCAGGTTCGGGATTGTTGTTGAGCCATTCGAGGGTTTCCTCAACCGATTCGGTCATGGCTGTTATTTCCCAATCGGGTTTTAGTCCTGTAACCATTCCCGCCAACCTTTGGGCAAGGGCTTGTTCGTCCTCAACGATCAGTACTTTTGTTGTCATGCGAAAATATTATTGGTAAACGGACGATAAATTCATTTCCTGTATTTTGCACCATTACCTCCCTGCCGATAATCAATCTGTAACGATCGGTGATGTTTTGCAGTCCAAGTCCGGTTGACTTTTCGGGGCTCTGACGCAACTGAATGTTATTTGATATTTTCAGCGATCCGTCTGAAACGCTGATGCTGATGAGCAGGGGCGAAGTTTTCGTAATCCGGTTGTGTTTCACTGCGTTTTCTGCGAGCATCTGGAGGCTCATGGGAGGTATAAGACTGATCATGTAATTCTGATGAATATCAACCTGAATGTTCAGGTTTGCGCCATAGCGTTGCTGCTGCAGGAAAATATAGGTTTCGAGCAGCCGTAGCTCTTCCGTAAGACTAATAAGTTGCTGATCACGGTATTGCAGCAGGTTGCGGAAATAGTCTGACAATTTCTCAACATAAGCAACAGCCTGCTGTTTGTCGTTTTCGATCACTGAGATGAGTGTCCCGAAACTATTGAACAGAAAATGGGGATTTACCTGATTGCGCAACAACAGATAATCAAACTCGGCCTGCTTTTGTTTCTGAAGTTCAACCAGCCTTAGTTTCTCAATTCTTATCCGGAACATCCAATACACAAGCAATGCAACAGCTATAAGCACCAAAAGCCACATCCACCATTGCTGCCACAGGGGTTTTTCAATGCTGAACGCAACGCCAATTCCATCGGATTGTATAAAGTTACGGTTGAGTGATGCTTCTGCCTCCCAGTAGTAGTTTCCGGGATTCAGCGACGGATACACAGCTTCATGGTCGCGGGTCAGTTGCCAGCTTGTGTCGAGTCCCTGCATACGCAGCCTGTAAAACACGTCCTCAGGCGCTGGATACCATATAGCTGTGTAGCGCATCACGTGATGGTTTTCGCTGTTTTTAAACTTCCCTCCAACACTTGCATTCACCGGGGACAGGTTAACATTATGTTCGGAGAGATGCATGATGGGTTTTCGATTGGCCAACTCACCAACATTGCTGAGACGTATGATTCCACGCTGGCTTCCGGCATAACAATCTCCGGCTTCGTTGCAGAACAAGGCATTCAGGTCAGGTTTCAGGTCATTGATCCCATAGCTTCTGTAATGCCCCATAACCGCAAAAGTGTATATGTTCACCAGATCAATGCCTTCATAGCCTGAAACCATAAGATAATTGGATTTTGTGGGACTCAGGGCAGTAATTTGGGCAGATACAAGTCCGTCTTTGACACCAATTCTACGCAGTGAGTCCTCTATCAGACAATACAGACCATCATCAGGAACAGCCATCCAGATGCGGCCTTCCTGATCCTCTGTAATGCTATAAACCACCTTATCATTAAGCTCCGGAAACAAGCCTGCAAGGTGTTGGCCATTTTCGATCAGTTGTGGCCCGTTGCCATCGGTTCCGAGCCAAATACGCCTTTTTGAATCCACAAAAACAGTGTAATAATAAGCCTGGTTAAAATCCGGATGTAAACCAGCATCGGCAAACACAACTTTTCCTCCGGTTTCTGTTTTTGCAGCTGAAACTCCTCCCAGTGTGGCAAACCAAAGATTGTTATCGTATCCATCTATACGAAGCACATTGTTGTTTGTCAGACCGTTGGACTCATCAAAAAACTGAACCGTACTTCTGTCGGGTGACATTCTCATCACTCCCCGGTCGAAAGTTCCTGCCCACAGATAGCCCTGTTTATCCTCATAAAGACACGTAAAATATGTCTTCCCTTGTGCGGTTGGGTTAAACCACTCAGCAGCCTGAAGGGTTTCGGGATGTTCGGGATGAAACCTAAAAAGGCCTTGTTCGGTTGCGTACCAGACGAAGCTCTTATTATCCTGAATCAGCGCTTGGATATCGTTTTTATCGTTATCGTTTCCAGTCTGTTTACCGTAAAAAAGTATCTGTCGTCCCGGACTATATAATATTTCTTCAGACCCTATAATCCACAAACCACCCAGCAAACTTTGGCCAAGAGCAATAATCCGGCGGGGTATTGCCTGATTTTCATATCGGGTAAGTCGGCCGTTTTGAGGACTCATGCTGTACAGACCACCAAATGCCAATCCAATCCATAATTCGCCGGCCTGATAACAAAGACTTGTTATGTCGGGCAGGCTTTGACTTGCTGTGCCGGAACAATCATATTGTTCTTCATCAACCAGATAATGACACACGCCACCTTCCTGAAAACCGATCCATAACCTGTTATGCTCATCAAGTTCCAATGCTTTGATAATCTGGTCGGGAAGCTTTGGATCATCGATGCTCATGGTTGTAATTCTTTCACCATTCATTCTGTATCTGAACAGTCCGGCATCTGTACCAGCCCATACATTTCCGGAATAATCAGATTCGAGGTCATAAACATAAAGACCGGCTTCGTTTTCAGGTGGCTCAACCGGCATAACAGTTCCGTCAGTACCAATCACCATGATACCACGCCCATAAGAAGAAAGCCAGCAGCGTCCTGCAGCATCTGTGATTACGTCGGTCACCGGTGCACCAATACTGCATAGCACAGCAAAATCCGGGGACTGAAGATATGCCATTTGGAGTAAAATGCCATTTGAGAGGCCGGCATAAAGTATGTCGCCGGTAACAAAGATACTGTTCACAGATTCTGTTTGCAGACTGTCGGGCAATGGAATCGCCTGATAATAAACACCATCGAAGCGATAGACTGCTCCTTTCGTTCCCAGATGCATAAGTCCGGATGCATCTTCAAAACTGCAGGTGATTTTGTTTTGACCGATGTATGGTGCTGGAGTGTAGGAACGCAAATACAACTCCTGACCCTTGGCAGCAATTCCCGACAGCCAAAAGACCATAAGAAGGAACGGTTTTACAGCGTAATTCCTGAAATATATCATGATCTCAGGGTTGGTTTGGTTTCAGGTCCGCCTGCACCCTGACGCGTATTTCTGGTGAAATTTTCTTTGAGACCACTTTGGGAATACGTATGCGGTGGTCATCAAGCAAAATGGTAAAGGAAGAATTTAGTTTCATATAGTCAGGCTCATAACTGATTTCGGCTTTAATCATCCGTTCATGTTTCACTCCATGGAGATCGAGTATTCCTTTGGCCCGGACAATTTGTGTGGTTCCATGCACAATGTTCAGCGGTTCGATAATTCTGCCGGTAAAGGTTGTTTTGGGATATTTGGCCGTTTCCATGTAGTTTTCGTAGAAATGCTCCTGCTGGAGCGCAGAGTTGAAGCCTGTGAAGGTTTGATTTTCGAGTACAAAAACAAAGGTCTGCTTGTCCAAATCAATAGCTCCTTTTAGTGCAGATGAAGATGCTTTGATAATCTCCAATGGTGCTTCCGATACGAATTCCACCTTGCCGTTCTCTGTGAGCAGCACCTTATCTTGCTGGGCTTTCAGGGTCAGCACACTTAGTATCGATAGAAAAATCAATCCCTGTTTCATGGCTTCACGGGGTTTTTAGGCCTGAGGCTGATGCGGACAGGGTTGTGGTCGCTGTTTTCAAAACCCAGATCAATGACTTCATGCGCTACCACTTCGAGCATGTCGGAAACAATGAAGAAATCAATCGTTGTTGAACCGGTTGTGCCTTTCGTGTACGCCTGATCGAGATGTCTGTTCGAAGGAGCTCTGTTGTCGTATACAAACAGCCACTCATTGCCAAAAAACCCATCAGGTATGCTAACGGGAAGGGGGACAAAACGATGTCCCGAATAAGTTGTATTGGGGACAAAACCGGGAGGATTCATGTTCCAGTCGCCTCCGGCCACAACCATATTACCGGCAAGTGTTTCGGCCCTCATCTTATCCCTGATTACCTCAAGCTCCTGCAGCATCAACTGCTGATCATCAACAAAAGCCGAATTATGCGTATTAAGCACCACCAACTCTTTTCCATCTGGCAGCGTGTAACGTGTTTCCAAAAAGCAACGATCGAGCAGAAACAGGCGTTCGGGCCAGCCGGATATGGAAGGATAGGCATGCCGGAAAGAAGCAGAAGGACGGCTTCGTGACAATGTCATCAAGCCTGCTTTCACATAACCCATTGGTGCAGTAATCGGTACAGGAACAAAAAGCACGTCATAATTGAGCGTACGCACAGCATGGTGGTTGTGCAAAATATCAGACAACAAGCGGTCCTGAGGCATTTTATACGATCGTTTTGCTTTGAAATCAACTTCCTGAAGCAAGATAAAATCTGTTGATTCATGGATTCTGAGCCAGTTGCCGATGGCTTCAAACCAAACTGTGGTTTGCTGTTTGCCGGCACGAACCTTTTTGCCGCCATCGTAGAAAAAATCCATACTGCTTCCCAGACCACCATATCCTATATTCCACGAAATCAACGAAAACGTGTCGGGAATAACAGGATCAGATTCCCTTACTACAGTTATCTCAGCGGTTTCCATAGGCTTTGGTGTAAAATCGGACAAACTGATGACCACAACAAACACAATCAATGCATCAAGCGGCAGCAACAACAGCAGCCACCATCGGAAATTTCGTTTCATCCGTTTTGCTTTTTGGTAGTAAAAGTACAAAAATTGAAACGCAGTCGGCCTGCAGCCTAATCAGCGATTAGCCAGACAGAAGGTTGTTTCGATTACTACTGAATGACAAAGCCTGTGGTTTATCTGTTTCACTGCTTTAACAATTTTTATCAGAAGGGAAGTCTGAAATGAACTGCCTAACTGCTAATTTAGCCGGATAATCTTAAGCCTTGCGTTTTAAACTATTTTTGTTTGCTGCCTTTGTTCCGCTTTTGCTTTCGGCACAGGACAAAATCTGGATCGAAGGAAGAGTTGTTTCATCAGACAGTCTGCTCCCGCTTCAAAACGCACACGTTATTAGCAGGTTAGCACGAACAGGAACCATCACCGACAACGATGGACGTTTTGTGATCAGGGCATTTAACAATGACACTATGATGTTCAGTTCGGTAGGCTTCAGGCAACTGATACTGCCTTTTGATCACGAAAAACTGGATTCCGGCGGTTTGTTCGAGGTGCTTATGGTCAGGGACACAGTGAAGATGGAGGAGGTTGTTGTTCGGGCATTTTATGATTGGGACACATTCAAATACCTTTTTGTACACATGAAAACCATTAAGCCCGTTGAGCTGGAGCGGCTGAAAGAAGAACTGGGCACCTCACTTTTGTATGTACGTCCGGCACCATTGGCCATCAAAGGTCCGATCCAGGCTTTGTACGATGTCTTCAACGATATGGCACGGTTGCAGCGCAGGCTCGAACGCAACCGGAGATGGTATAACGAACAGATGATCCGCGAAGGACGCATCGAAGACACCATTCCTGCCAAACCCGATCATGTGCGCTAAGTAAAAGTTGATCAACGAATTGTATAAATAGTTTACCGAAATACCGACGGGTGATAATCATATAGCGTCAACACTCACTGAAGCAAAGTTGGCACAGAGTTTTTATCCGTTGTGTGTCCGCCTAATCTATCTCTTGATTGCCTGACCGGGAATGCTTCACTCAGATCAGGCCACTGCCCAGCCCGACCGAAATCAGGATGAGCATCACTGCCACCAACACCTGAATGCTTCGGTAGGTGATCTTTTTCAGCAGCCTTTTACCAATGATGGCACCTGCCATTGCCGAAAGTGTGGCCGCTATGATCAGGCTGATGTTTTCGTTGAGCCCCGATGATGTAAACCTTGAAGCATACACCGAAAGCCGGGTAAAGTCGATCAGACAGGCAATAACCACTCCCGTAGCAATATATCCTTCTTTACTCAGTCCGCTCTTGAGCAGGAAGGCGCTGCGGATGGCACCCTGTATGCCTGACAAGCCGCCGAAAAAACCGCTGAGGAGTCCGCCCAGCCACAATTTATTCCGGCTGATGCTGATGCGGTTGGCCGCAGGAGACAATTCCACCAGCGAGAAGAAAACAAGAATTATGGCGATGATAAGTTTCACCGGTGTTACTTCAAAGCTGCGTCCGGCAAATTCGTAAGCATACACGGCAGGCATTACGGTAATCTGAAGCAGCAGCCAGGCTCCTGCAAATGAAGCAAGTATTGCCGTCAGTCCAAAACGCCAAAGTACTGCCCGGTCAGCCATGCGACCTACCAGTGCGATCTTGAACAGGTTGTTGGCAAAATGCACAACTCCTGTGAGAGCTATTGCGATATCAATGGGAAAAAACAAGGCCAGCACTGGAGCCAAAATCGTCCCAAGGCCAAAACCTGAAAAAAAAGTAAGTATGGAGGCCAGAAAGGCTACGAGGCATATGATGATTAGTGTCATGATTAATTAGCTATATAAATTATGTGCAAAAGAAATAAAAAAATTGTAATGAAAAAGGGGATGTCCTCCGCATCCCCTTGACAAGTATAATGAGATTATTTCAACTCATAGCTTAACTTTTTTAGTTTTTATGGAATGTAGCCGCTTTTGCAGAAAGTTCTGCTCTTGTCTTAATGCTATATTCACCACCAATGCCATCAGTATCCTTATGGCAACCATAACATGCGAATTCAAGAGTTGTTCCCTTTCCATCAATATTTGCCCAGTAGTTTTCGTTAGCATCCATTGTTATATAAGTGGCTGTTTCTGAAAGGTTAATCTTGAAATTATGATTGGGGGCATCACCTTTGTATTTATTGTAGGAGATGCCATTTTTGGCAGTATAAGGCATGTGACAATCAACACAACTTGCATTCATGTGTACGTTGGCAAATTTTGTTCCTGAATGGCATGATCCACAATCTGCCTTGATTCCATTTCCTTTGGCAACTGCATCTTTTCTGGTGCTAGCATGTGGATCGTGACAACTGTTACAATTCATTCCGTTTTGCGAATGCTTGTTTGTTGATAGTTGTTCATGTTGATTTCGGTGCATTTCCCATCCTCCGGAAACCTGTTGCTTCAAATCGCCTTGTTTATAGCGTCTGTAATGACACTGAGCACAAAGTGCACCACTTCTATCCATTACAATGTCTGACTTCTTTTTCGTAATGGTGTGAATATTTCCTTCGCCGTGACAGGCTTCACAGTGTACACCACCAGCATAAAACTGACCCCCCATGCCGGCAAGACCATCCTGAGGCAACCCACCATTTTCAATAGATTTCCATCCGGTTGTATGACAGTTACCGCATGTATATTTTTCAGTACCATTCGGAACACTACCGTTATAAACAGATTGTGAATTGTTTGCCGGATTCCATTGTGACCCTTGGATGCCGGTAATGACAAATCCGTTTTTGTCGATATAACGCATTTTCCAGCCATATCCACCAATTGTATAAGAAATGTCTGACCAATTGTACCCATCAGGTGTTGGAACATTTTCAGCTAAAAATGGTATGGAAGGTTGTTTATTATCAGTGATTTTCATGATTTTGTAAGGATGTCCGCTTTCGACAAATGCTGCATATATCTCTCCATGGCAGGAAGCACAATTTTGAGAGCCAACAAATTCCTTTGTTGTGGGGACAGGAATTTCTTGCTTGTCATCTTTTTTACAACTGGTAAAAACTGTCATTCCAGTTAAAAGTACCAAAACAATTTTTATTGTTAAGGGCTTTTGAAGTCGAATAATTGCTTTCATTTTGATTGTGATTTTGGTTAATTTATCTTTTGTTCAGTAATTCACAGAATTTGAAACAAAAATAAATGGGTACCAAAAAACACACAATAACATGTAATTGGTATTTTATATACCATGAAACCCTTAGAATAGACAATTATTGTCAAAAATCGATCAATCGATTATTCAGTGCATAGCGAAGCATAGCAACGACAGATTTTACTTTCAACTTTTGCATCATGTTTCGTCGGTGGGTTTCAACAGTTCTTAAACTTATGTTAAGTTCTTCAGCAATTTCCTGATTATTCTTGTCTTCAGCAATTTTTCTCAGTATTTCTATTTCGCGTCTGGTTAGCTGAATCTCTTGTGTTTTTTTCGCTGTCTGTCCGGTTTCTATAGCTTCATCCAACATTTTCTCAGATAGTTCAAAGCTGATATATCTTCTATTGCGCATGACAGTGATAATGGCCTCAAGAAAATCCTCTTTAAGGGAATTCTTAATCATGTATCCATGACCACCATTTTTAATCACCTGTGATACATATTCTTTTTGATCATGCTGTGTAAGAGCAATAATTTTAATGTTGGGTCTTAAAGTTCTTATATTATTGATTGCTTCGAGTCCAGACATCACGGGCATGGACAAATCTAAAAAAAGCACGTCTGGTTCAAGTATGCAACACAGATCAAGAGCTTCTTTACCGTTATATGCGTGACCAACAATTTCGTATTCCAAAACATCATGTAACATTTCGCTGATTCCGCGATGAATTATCTCGTGATCATCAGCAATTAAGATTCTAATCTTTTGCATGGTTAGTATTTTGATATAGTGGTATTTCTATTAAGATCTCTGTTCCTTTTCCGGGCTCGGAATTTATACAAATAACTCCTCCCAATGCTGTAACTCTTTCGCGCATACTAATGAGGCCAATTCCTTTCCAATGGTTTTGCGATTCTTGTTTTGCAACATCAAATCCCTTACCGTTATCTTCGATTACCATGACTATATGTTCCTCGTTTCCAAATAACTCAACAGAAGCATTTTGTGCGTCAGCATGTTTAATAATATTGTTTAGTGATTCCTGACATATCCTGTAAAGGGTTTTTTCGAGCCTAGAATCTAATCTATCAGGGATGTCATAATGATTAAACCTGACAAGTATTACATTCACCTGATTTATTTTCTCTACCAAATTTTTAATTGTTGCTATCAATCCAAAATCCTTTAACAAAATCGGGCTAAGATTATGGGATATGTTTTTGGCTTCAAGTATGGCTGTTTTAAGTTGATTACGTAAGCGTTCAGCAAATTCAACTTCCATTTTCTGATGAATGTTTCCTTCCTGAAGCATATAAGAAATAGCTGTTAGTTGTTGACCCAAACCATCGTGGATGTCAATTGCAATCCTTGAACGTTCTTCTTCCTGAGCGTCCTGTATTGCCATCATCCTTTCCAATCTTGCCTGTTCAAGTTTTGCTTCATAAGCTTGTTTCTCCGATTCATCATGACCAACAAGGATAAGACCTTCGATTGTATCATTTTCACTTGTCAGTATCGTACATGTAATATAAACTGGTATTAGAGTTCCGTCTTTACAGCGAATACTCTTTTGCTTGGACAGTATTAGGGCATAATAATCCAAATCAATATTCTGATCGGGTTGTATTAATGATTGTTCAAACAAAATGCTTATATGTTTACTATCCAACTCCTCCTGATTGTATTGGAGTAGTTTATACGCTGTAGAGTTAACCGTTCTTATGTTTCCTTTTGAATCTGTAACAAACAAGGCTCCGAAAAGATTATTGACAATACTCCTAAGATATGATTCTGAATAGGAGCTTTTATTCAATGCATCTAGCATATTATTAAATGATATTGCCAAAATCTGAAATTCTTCAACTTTATTCTCAGATATCCTTAAACTACGTTCGCCTGATTCTATTCTACTGGCTGTTTCGGCCATTGAAATAATTGGCGATGTAAGATTACGTATAAAACTTAATCCGCCGATAACAAGAAATATAATCAGGACAACAACAATAAACAATAATGACCTGGTACCATGTATAGATATAATTCTTATTCTGTTTTCGTATTCATCGATCTCATCTTGAGTTTCAGCAACAAGCCTGTTCACTCCTTGAATTGTCTGGTCAATTATTCTGTATAAATCTTTTCTGATCTCCGGTGTTTTGGCATGTTTTATATGTCTTAGCGTTCTAATTGAACTATCTGCAACCCTCAGGTTTCGGTTTAATAAATCCCAAATCTCACCCTTATGCTTGGGAGTCAGCACCTGGCGGCATATTTCGAATCTGTAATGTGCATCACCTAATGCCATTTCAAGACCCTGCCCCCAACCCTCATCCGGCAAATCCCTGAACCCACTTGCCGTAATTAATAAATGGCTTAGAGAAATTTTAAACTCTTGAAGTACATGTAGTTCATGATACTCGATAATGAGTTTCTTGGATGTTTTGCTTAAGGTAAACAACACAACCTGACTTCCGATTGTCAATAATAAGACAGAAATAAGTGTGACTGTTAAACCTTGAATAAGTTTCTTTTTCAATAGTAATTCGTTATGGGTTTTTGAGACTTAGGTTTTATATCTTTGTCATACACCTTTATAATCCTACTTAACAGATAATCTGTTATATGCTTCAAATTAGTCAGCTAATAAATTTACAGGTCAAACATGTTCAATTATCATTCATCTCACTTGTCTCAATAGAGATGGTCTTTTGGAGCAAAATGGTGTTGGGAATCGAAACAATCTGATCGTTCTCGGTGCGTATATACATAAAAAACAAGGATATATTCTCGACAACTCCTTCTATTGGATAATCTTTATCCAGAATCTGCACTTTTCCTCCTATGCGGATGGGATGGTTGAAAAAGAGAATCAAACTGGCTGTGATGTTGCTCAGGATAGACCACTGGGCAAAAAAACCGATGCCAAGAATAGTCAATGCCGAAGTAATAAACAGTATAAGTTGTTCGGGATCAACGCCCCATATGGCAATCAACACAACAAGAGCAAACAGAATAATGAAAAAATTGATGATTTTGGAAATGATTTTCTTCCGTTCAACGGCAAAATGTAATCGGTTCATCAGCCGGTTAACAATACTTCGGAGCAGTATTTTCACCCCGGTCATGGCAAGTAGCAGAACAATACTCTGAAGGATTTGAATTTGGTATGGTTTCATGATAATAAATTTTTAACTTGTTGCACATGCAGCCGCAGCCACACTCACACGAATGTTGTTGACAGCAGACAGGGCCAGCGCACAGGCTTCAATGGTTGAGCCGGTGGTAATCACATCGTCGATGAGCAGGATGTGTTTCTCAGCAAAGCGATCCGGGTTTTGCAACTGAAATATATCTTTCACATTATCCCATCGGGCACTGCGCGATTTGCGGGTTTGTGTTTCGGTAGCTCCTGAACGTATCAGGTTGGTTGTGTCGGTTCTCCATCCTGTAGTTTCTTTGATTCCTCTTGCAATCACCTCACTCTGATTGTATCCTCTGATGCGTTGTCTCCGGGCATGCAGCGGCACAGGAACCACATAGTCTATATCGCTGTAGAGCGCTGATGCAGCCAGCTTTTTGCCCATTTCCCTGCCCAGAAACAGTCCTGCATCGCGGTTCGATTTGTATTTCAACTCATGCACCAGATGCTGCACCTTCCCTTTTTTAGCAAAGAAATACATAGCACTCACCTGTTCGAACCTTACCCTGCCCCAAAAAATCCGTGCAACAGGATTATCAGCAACAAGCTCATAGCCGGTGTCGGGAAGCAGATAGCGGCACGACAGGCAAACAGTGTCTTCGTGACGGTAGAGAAGCATGCCGCATGCAGCACACACCTCAGGATAAAACAGCGAAATCAAATCGCTCAGCAGGTTGACACCTCTGCTTTTCGATGCTTTTTCCGGAATCGTATTTGTTTGTTCTGGGTTCAGGCTCTTGTGACTTGGAAGGGCAAATATAGAGATAATCGTTTGTATCGTCAGACCATATAATATCGATTTTACTCTGGGAGAAATCACTACTGAAAGAGCGTGACAAATGGCTATCTTTGCCGTAAATAATCGCTTTTGATGTTGGAAAAGCCTGTTTTTCAGCTCGACAAACTTCAGATATGGTTCAAACGTGGCCGGCACTGGTCACAGACGGTATTTGATGCCGGTTTTGACCTGCATGCAGGCCAAACGCTGGGCGTGGTGGGCGAATCGGGTTCGGGCAAGTCGGTTACTGCTCTGGCCATGATGCGTCTGTTGCCTGAAAACATTTCGAAGCTAAGTGCTGCAAAAATGACGCTTGAAGGAACTGACATTCTGAGCCTTGATCCGGAGCCGCTCCGGAATCTCAGGGGTAACCGCATCTCGATGATCTTTCAGGAGCCGATGACCTCGCTCAACCCTGTATTCACATGTGGTTTTCAGGTGGCAGAAGCCATCAGGGCACATCGGTCGGCAGTAAGTGACGAAGCCCGCGAAATAAGTATTGAATTGTTTCGCAAGGTGCATCTTCCACGCCCCGAACGAATGTTCGACAGCTATCCACACCAGATCAGCGGCGGACAAAAACAAAGGGTCATGATCGCTATGGCCATTGCCAACAATCCTTCGGTGCTCATTGCCGATGAGCCAACAACTGCGCTGGATGTTACCGTGCAAAAAGAGATCCTTGAATTGCTGCAACAACTTCAGGCCGAAAACGGCATGGCGATGGTGTTTATCTCGCATGACCTGGGTGTTGTGGGCCGACTGGCTGATCATATTGCGGTGATGCAGCAGGGACACATGGTTGAATACGGTATGGCACAGCAAATTCTTGAGGCACCTTCACATTCCTACACACGCAGCCTGCTGGCTTGCAGACCCCCGCGCGATATCAGACTGAAAAGGCTCCCGGTGGTGGCCGAGTTCACCGGAGGAAAATGGCCGGGTGGTTTACCACAAGTGCGGCAGGAACTCATGGCCGCCCCCGAAGAACGAAAAATCAGACACCATAATTTGTTTGCGCAGCATCCATTGCTTGAGGTAGAAAAACTGAAGGTGTGGTTCCCGCAACCCAAAAAAATATTCTCGTCCAAAAGAGAAGTAGTGAAAGCTGTTGACGACATCAGTTTTACAGTTTATCCAGGTGAAACTCTGGGGCTGGTAGGAGAAAGCGGATGCGGAAAAACAACTCTGGGCAGGGCTATCCTCAGGCTTCAGACCGCAACCGGAAAAGTTATTTTCGACGGACAGGAAGTCAACACCTTAAACAGCGATGCTTTGCGCAAACTCCGCAAAAAGATGCAGATCGTGTTTCAGGATCCTTACTCATCTCTCAATCCTCGAATGACCATCGGCAGTGCCATCGAAGAGCCTATGATCGTGCACCGCTTGCATGGAAATTCCCATAACCGAAGGGAAAAAGTGATGGAACTGCTGGAAAAAACAGGTCTCGAAAAGGCACATTTCAACAGATATCCGCATGAGTTTTCGGGTGGACAACGCCAGCGTATCTGTATCGCCAGAGCCCTTGCTGTGGAACCATCACTGCTGGTGTGTGACGAATCGGTTTCGGCACTCGATGTTTCGGTTCAGGCACAGGTGCTTAATCTGCTTAATGAACTGAAAAAAGAATTTGGTCTCACCTACATCTTCATCTCGCACGACCTCTCGGTAGTACGTTATATGTCGGACAGGGTTATGGTGATGAAGGACGGCAGGCTTGTAGAACTGGCCGAGGCCGACAGCCTGTATACTAACCCGCAGCAAAGCTATACCCGAGCATTGATTGATGCCATACCCTGAGGTAACAGTTAAATATTAAAAGGTGAGTGTAAACACCGTGCCTTCACCGGGTTTGGATTTCACCGAAATGGCACCTTTGTGCATTTGCATGATCTGACGCGACAAGCTCAGCCCAATACCGGAACCCTCCTTCTTGCTGGTGAAAAAGGGCATGAATATCTTATCCATCAAATCGGGCGTGATGCCGGTTCCGTTATCGGCAAAATCAATGGTAATGCGGTTGTTCAGATTCGTGGAAGCCACGATAGAAATACGCGGATCAGCCTGATCTTTTACTGCGTCAATGGCATTGAGCATGAGGTTGATCACTACCTGATCGATGAGGTCGGGGTCGGCCAGAAGCATCAGTTCTTCCGGGAATACCTTGCATGAGCAATCCACACCAACTTTTTCGAGTCTTGGTCTCAATAATTCATGTGCGCGCTCAAACAGTTCTTTCACAGCAAAATACCTGAAATTTGGTTTGGGAATACGGGTCAGGTTCCGGTAAATCTCCACAAAATTCAACAATCCCCGGCTGCGGGTTTCGATGGTTTCCATGGCGCTGTGGATGCTTTCAAGGTCGTCTTCATCCAGTTTACTAAGGTCAATCCGGTTGGTTTCCTGATTTACAAGCATTTCCTGCACCGTTGCTGCAAGTGACGAAATGGGTGTGATGGAGTTCATGATTTCATGCGTAAGCACCCTGATCAACCGCTGCCAGCTCTCTATTTCCTTTTCCTCAAGTTCGGGATGAATGTTCTGTAGCGATACCAGAATGTACTCTTCACCGCGCATCCGGAACTCCGTGGCATTGATCGAAAGCTGTATGAGTTCATCCTGCACAAATATCTTCACCAGTTGCTTGTCACCGGCCTTCATTTTTAGGAGCAGATCAGGGAAATCATCCGTTACCTCGCTCAACTCCTGGATGTTGCGCAGATGATTTACCCTAAGCAGTTTCTTAATTGCATGGTTGAATACATCCACTTTTCCGTCGCGCCTGAATACAATGATTCCAATACTCACGTGTTGCACCACGGTGAGCAGATAATTGAAATGTTCTTCTTTTTCGGCCCTGTTTTTCCTGAATTCGGCTACAATCTGGTTGAGTTCAGCACTGAGTTCTTCGAAACTCCGGCCAAGTCCTTTGTCAGAAAATGTGGAAGAAAAATCGGCATGTCGAATATTCTGCAGAAACTTGATCAGTTTCTTGTTTGTACGTTCGGCATAAAAGATCAGCGACAACACCTGCAACACGACCAGCAAAAGCACAATGCCGGTGCTCACACTGTATTGTTCGCGGCCATACAGGTACATGAGCAAGAACACCGTGGCAGCAAGGGCAATCACCCGCAAGGCGATCTGCAGCCTGAATCTTTTATATGCCATATTTTTCCATTCTGCGGTACAAAGAAGCACGTGTAAGGCCCAACTCATTGGCTGCCCGGCTGATGTTGCCCCCATATTTATCCACTACTTTCCTGATGAGCATTTTTTCCGTTTCCTCAAGGTTCATGTTGTTGGGAAGCACCTCGGCAGGACGGCTGTCTTCATTGTCCGACAGGAAAAAGTCGTGTGGTTCGAGAACATTACCTTCACTCATGATCACAGCCCTTTCGACTGAGTGCTGCAGTTCGCGGATATTGCCCGGCCAATGGTGGATCTGAAGACGTTTCAGGGTGCTGGCATTCAGCCTTTTTTTCGGCAGTTTGTATTTGTGGCAATACTGATCAATGAAGTGTTCGGCAAGTGCTTCTATATCTTCGGTGCGCTCGCGCAAGGGCGGTAGTTTGATTTCGACGGTATTGATACGGTACAGCAAATCCTGTCTGAACTTGCCTTCGTTTACCATCTGATAAAGGGGCATATTGGTGGCACACACCAGCCTTACATCTATAGGGATTTCCTTGTTGGAACCAAGCCTGACTACCTTGCGGTTTTGCAACACACTCAGCAGTTTAGATTGCAGGCTGTGTGAGAGGTTCCCGATTTCGTCGAGGAATATGGTTCCCTTGTGGGCTGCCTCAAACCTTCCGGCTCTGTCCTCTTTGGCATCGGTGAATGCTCCTTTTTTGTAGCCAAACAGCTCGCTCTCAAACAGGCTCTCAGTGATGGCTCCAAGATCAACACTGATAAACACCTCTCCTGCCCTTCTTGAAGCACGGTGAGCGGCACGTGCAATTACTTCCTTGCCGGTTCCGTTTTCACCCAGAATTAAAATATTGGCATCTGTCCGGGCTACTTTTTCCACTGTTGCCAGCACCTTCATCATGGCGGCACTTTTCCCGATGATGTGGCTGTATGCCTGATCCTGATCGGCAATGAGGACCTTTTGGCGGCCCTTCAGACCTTCGAGTTCTACTTTCGATTTGCGTACCTCAAGCGTGGCACTGATGGTGGCCAGCAGTTTTTTGTTTTCCCATGGCTTTAAAAGGAAGTTGGTTGCTCCTTCCTTGATCCCCTGCACGGCCAGCTCAATATCACCATAGCCGGTTATAAGAATCACCGCTGCCGCCGGATCGATTTCAAGGATTTTGTTCATCCAGTGAAATCCCTCCTGCCCGCTGGTGGCATTACGTGAAAAATTCATGTCGAGTAGAATAAGGTCGTAGGTTTCGTTGCGCAAAAGGTCGGGTATGTTTTCCGGGTTGCGCTCAGTGTGCACAATGTCGACATGCTGACGCAGAAAAAGCCTCGCAGCAAGCAACACATCCTGATCATCATCAACGATCAGCAGTTTTGCAGACATCTTTTCCATGAAAATCGGTTTTGATGAATAACTCTGTTTGCGAAGTAAAGGTATTAAAGCTGTTCATATGTGTACAAAATATTGGACGATTTCGAACACTAAATGTTACAATATACAAGAAAACTTTTTGCAAAACACTGAAATCATGTTGGTTAGTATAAATGGCATAGTGTTGGTTAAAATCTGTTAAAATTCCCAAAAAAATATGGACAGGTTGATCGAGAAGAAAAAATGGACGGTGCGAAAAATAGTCATCATCGCTTTTTCTGCAGCTTTTTTGGTTTTCGTGTTGTATCTGCTTTTCTTCAGAGACAAGAGCAGCCGTGTAATGATTAAACGCGAACAGATCACCATTGCCACTGTTGTTCAGGACAAATTCAGCGAGTTTATCCCGGTGGATGGTGTGGTATTGCCCCGCACCACCATTTATATTGATGCCATCATGGGGGGCAATGTTCAGGAAGTGTATGTAGAAGACGGAGCCATGCTGCGCAAGGGCGATACCATCCTGAAACTGGTGAACACCAACCTCGAACTGAGTTATATGGAACAAGAAACCAGAATCTTTGAAGCCATCAATAACCTGCAGAACACCAAAATAGGTCTGGAACAAAACAAATATACCCGACAGCGCGAGATCGTTCAGGTGCAGCAATCCATCGAAAAACTGAAGTCGGACTTCGACCGGCAATGCCAGCTTTATGCCGACAGCCTCATTTCGGATCAGGATTTCGAAGAAGCAGAACGCAGCTATCGTTTTGCACGCAAACAACTTGAAATAACACTTCAGTTGCAGCGTCTCGACTCGGTTTCGGCCCACAGCCGCAACAAACAGATTGACATCTCCATGGATCGCCTGTACAATAACCTCGACCTGCTGCGCACCAGTCTGGGGAATCTTTATGTTAAAGCACCAGCTGATGGACAGCTGTCCTCTTTCAACATCGAAGTGGGCCAGACTGCTTCGGCCGGCGATCATCTGGGACAAATCGACATGCCCGATGAATTCAAACTTCGCGCCAATATTGATGAACGTTACATTTCACGCGTGAGCATCGGGCAGGAAGCTGAATTTGAGTTTGGCGGAACATTATATGTTTTACAAATCATTAAAATATATACCGATGTCACCTCAGGCACCTTTCAGGTTGATCTGAATTTCACCGATGGTTATCCGCCACACATCAAACGCGGGCAAACCATTCAGTTACGACTACGGTTCAGTGGCGAAACCGATGCCCTCATTGTGAGACGGGGCGGTTTCTTTCAGCAAACCGGCGGAAACTGGATCTACGTGCTTGACCCAACTGAAAGCTTTGCCGTGAAACGCAACATCAGAATCAACCGGCAAAACACCCTTCACTACGAAATCACCGAAGGATTACAGCCGGGCGAAAAAGTAATCATTTCACCCTACGACAACTTTGGAAATAAGGACAAAATCGTGTTTAAATAAATCACCAAAATCATACAGGCGTTATGAGCGAAATCATGATCAAATCGGAGAAACTCACCAAAATCTTCCGTACGGATGAGGTTGAAACAACAGCCCTCAACGAAGTGTCTTTCGAAATCAGGCAAGGCGAATTTGTCGCCATCATGGGCCCCTCGGGCTGCGGCAAGTCAACCCTGCTCAACATCCTCGGGCTGCTCGACAACCCCAGCGCCGGAGCATATTTTTTTCTGGGAAAAGATGTTACCCGATCGAGCGAAAGACAACGGGCCAACTTAAGAAAACAGAACATTGGTTTTGTTTTTCAAAACTTTAACCTCATCGATGAACTGACGGTGTTCGAAAACATTGAGCTGCCGCTCATCTACCTCGGCATGCCCGCACGCGACCGCAAAAAAAGAGTTGATGAAGTTATGGCGCAAATGCAAATCAGCCACAGAGCCAAACATTTTCCTCTGCAGCTTTCGGGCGGACAGCAACAAAGAGTTGCTGTGGCCAGAGCCGTCATTGCCAAACCGGCCTTGATACTGGCCGACGAACCTACCGGAAACCTCGACTCAGCCCACGGTGAAGAAGTGATGAACCTGCTCAACGAACTGAATGTGAACGGAACTACAATAATCATGGTTACACACTCACAACGCGATGCCGAATACAGCCAACGGGTCATCAGGCTGTTCGACGGGCAAATCATCAACGAAAACATCAAAAAATCGCTGAACTGATGTATTAGGGCGTTTACCGTCATCCAGGCCGGGTATATGTAATCAATGAAAAATAATAAGCAAACCTGAAAATACTGATGCGTTCATGCTGAGGAATTATCTGCTTACAACCTACAGAAACATGCTGCGAAAGCCTGTGTTCAGCCTGATCAACATTTCCGGGCTGGCAATCGGTATGGCTGCGTTTATGATGATCGTGCTTTATGTGGCTGACGAGCTGAGTTATGACCGTTTTCATCAAAAATCTGACAGGATTTTCCGTGTAACCATTCACGGAGTATTTGCAAATAATGTTTTCAATACCACTTACACAGCGGCCCCACTAGCCCAGGCGCTGATCAGTGAGTTTCCTGAAGTGGAACAGGTAAGCCGTATCATGCTTCGTAACCAACATTCGGTGGCTATAGGCAATCAAACTTTTATTGAAGACCAATGGCTTTATGCGGACTCCACCTTTTTTGATGTGTTCAGTTTTGGGCTCATTGAGGGCGATCCGGAAAAAGTCCTTGCCGAACCCCGTTCGCTCGTGCTCACAGGATCCACCGCCAGAAAATGGTTCGGAAACGAAAGTCCCATCGGCAAAACCATCATTGAGAACAACAGGCACCACTATGTGGTCACCGGAATCATGAAAGATGTTCCGGCCAATGCACATTTCCGCTTCAATGTTGTGGCTTCATTCACCAGCCTCAACTGGCACAACAACAGCAGCTGGTTCAACCAGAGCGCGCAAACCTATCTGGTGCTGCGTGAAGGAACAGATGCGCAAGAATTACAGACCAAACTTCCGGATTTCTTATACCGGAGCATTAACGAGCAACTGAAACAGTTTCTGGGCATCAGTGTGGACGAATTTGCACAAAGCGGGCAATCCTATGAACTCCGGCTGCAGCCTGTCACAGAAATACACCTGAATTCACAACTAGAAGGTGAACTGGACAACAACGGCAGTATAGCATCGGTATACCTGTTTTCGATGATTGCGTTGTTTATCCTGCTCATTGCCTGCATCAATTTCATGAACCTTTCCACCGCCCGCTCTGCCTGGAGGGCCAAGGAGGTGGGAATCAGAAAAGCGCTGGGAAGCAACCGTGCCGACCTGATCCGGCAGTTTCTCGGCGAATCTGTGCTTTATGCCTTTGTGGCAGCGCTCCTTGCTGTGATTCTGATGGAGCTCAGCATGCCTTACTTCAACCTCATCACCCAGAAACAACTTGGGTTTAACCTGAGCAACACTATTTTCTTCCTGCCTTTTCTTCTGTTGCTGGTGGTTTTTACCGGCCTTCTGGCCGGCAGCTATCCGGCTTATTATCTTTCGGCATTTCAGCCACTCGAAGTCCTGAAAGGACAACAGGCCAGAGGTGCCGGACGAAACAGGTTACGCAGCTATCTTGTCCTGCTGCAATACAGCATTTCCATCATTCTGCTTATTTCTACTTTTGTGGTGTACCAACAACTGCAGTTTGTTCAGGACAAAAATCCGGGCTACCAGAAAGAAAATGTGGTTCTGATCAAACGTGTGCATGGCCTCGGTGATAAACTGGATGTGTTTAAGCAGGATATTTTGTCGCACCCGAACATACTTTCGGCCTCTTATGCACTCGACATGCCCGGCGATGATTATAGTACCAACAGTGTCGGGGTTGCCGGACGACCACTCGAAGAAGTAAACATTATGGCCGTGCTTTTTGCGGATTATGACCTCGAAAAAGTTATGGGCATGAATATGGCACAAGGGCGCTGGTTTAGCCGCGAATTTGGCACCGACACAGCAGTTGCCGTTGTCAATGAGGCAGCCTTGCGTGCACTATCTATAAAGGATTTCACCACCGAAAAAATAGTGATGCACAGCACCCCTCCCCATCCGCATTGGGTGTTGCCCATCATCGGTGTTGTAAAGGATTTCCATTACGAGTCGCTGCACCATGGCATCAGGCCCATGATCATACTGTTGCGCACCGAGGGATGGTTCAACAGGATGGCAGTAAGGATCAGCGAAGGCACATACGCCGAATCGCTTGAAATTCTTGAGCGCAAATGGAACGGGATGGAAACAGGACAACCGTTCATGTACACCTCGCTCGATCAGAATATGGAGGCCTTTTACAGAAACGACAACCGCACACAAACCCTTTATGCCATTTTCAGCATGCTGGCCATATTTGTTGCTTCGTTAGGCCTGTTTGGTCTGGCCGCCTTCACCACCGAAAGCCGTACACGCGAAATCAGCATCCGCAAAGTGATGGGTGCTGGCGAAAAACGAATTGTTGTTATGCTATCGGTTCAGTTCGCCCGCTGGGTGCTGCTTGCCAACCTGCTCGCATGGCCGCTGGCATGGCTGCTCATGGACAATTGGCTTAACCATTTTGCCTACCGCATCAACATGCCCTGGATGGTGTTTCTGATTGCTGCACTGCTAACCCTGCTTCTGGCTATGCTAACCGTTCTGTACCAGGCCATAAAAGCTGCACGGACAAATCCGGCTGAAGCACTGAAATATGAATAAGGACAAAGTCAAACATTTGATCTTAAAACTATATAGCCATGAAAGAAGTTGTTATCCTCATCCCCGAACTTGATAAGGAACAAAATGTGGAAATTGATGTGCGGATCAACGGGCGGACACAAACCCTGAAATACCGTGTGGAACTCCTCGACTGGGAAGGCAACGACGTGCCCCCAAAAGATAAAGTGCAGGTGTTGCGTCACAAGATTGATGCCTACGACAAAGACTGGGAACTTGTGGAAATTGGCCCGCCCACAGACAAAAACATTTCACTCATGTTTCGCAAAAAAACCATCAACACCCCATAACCATGAAACACATTTTGCTATCCCTCTTGTTCGCAGCCATAGTGCTGACGGGCACAACACAGGAATCGGAAAAAGATGCCGTCAGAAACACTATCCAAAGTGCCTATGTCGAAGGCATCCACAACCGAATGGGTATCGAGCTGATCGAAGCCGGTTTCCACCCCGGCTTCGAAATGCTCTCGCTGAGCAACGGCCTGCTCAACCGCTTTCCGATTTACTCATGGATCGAAACTGTGAAAAAGGCAATGGCCGAAAACAAAAGTATTGGCGAACCCATCACCGCAAGCTATCCGCTGATTGATGTGGCCGGAAATGCCGCCATCGCCAGGGTGGAGCTTTACCGTGGCGACCGCCACCTGTTTACCGACTATATGTCGCTCTACAAAACCGAACAAGGCTGGCAAATCGTTGCCAAGATATATTACCGCATACCTGAATAAAGGCATCACCAAAATACCTTTTTACATGAAAGCCGGTTCAGCATTGACTTACGATTACATCCGCCTGGCATTCAGGCGTATGACCAAGCAACCTGTGTATGCACTCATCAATCTGGTCGGTCTCTCAGCCGGACTGATGGTGTTCATTCTCATCATGTTGTTCATGGTCAGGGAATATTCGTACGACCGATGCTGGACAAACTACGAAAGAATTCACCGCATTCACGCCACACTCGATTTCAACGGGAGGGTTGACCATTTTGCGCTTTCGTCATACAATATGGCACAAAGCATGAAAACCGAATTCCCCGAAGTGGAGGCGGCTACCATGATCTTCAGGACGAGTTTCAACGACGACAATATAGGGATCACCGCCTGGCACAACGACCAGATGTTCGAACTGCCCTCATTCACCTATGCCGATGAGGACTTTTTCAGGGTGTTCGACTATCCTTTCGCAGAAGGCGATCCCCTGACAGCACTACGCGAACCCAAAAGCATGGTGATCAACACAGAGCTGTCGAAGCGCTTCTTTGGAAACGAAACCGCCCTCGGCAAAATGCTGCAGATCAACAAAACAACCTATGTGATCACCGGTGTGATCGACAAAAGCCTTTGTCCCAGCCACCTGCAGTTCGATGCGCTGGCCTCGTTGAGCACCTTCCCGGCATCATCTTTCGAGCAGTTTTCGCGCGACTGGTTCTGGCTGCTGGGCTACACCTATGTGAAGTTCATCGACGAAGAAGCTGCCAAAGGTTTCAACGAAAAGCTCAATTGGCTTTCTGCCGAAAAAATCAAACCCTGGATCGAACAGGTGAATGTGGACGGAAACATCGTGATGCACCACCAGCCTGTGAGCGACATCCATTTCGAAAACAGTCTGCAATACGACAGCACTTCAAACACCAACAGCACCATGGTTAAGCTGTTTGGTTTCATCGCCGTGTTCCTGCTGCTGATTGCCTCCATCAACTATATGAATCTTTCGACGGCCCGTTCGATGAAAAGAGCCAGAGAAATAGGCATCCGTAAAGTTGCCGGAGCCACAAGGCCGCAACTGATTGTTCAGCTGCTGGGAGAAAGCCTGATGATGACCCTGCTTTCCTTTATCGTTGCCGTTTCGCTGGCCGAAATAAGCATGCCGTATTTCAACGACCTGATCGGCCTCGAACTGAGACTGTCGCTTTTGTATGCCGCAGCAAGCCCGATGCCCCTGATCATACTGTTGGCCTCGGTGCTGATAGTGGGGCTGCTCAGCGGATTGTTCCCTGCCCTGCTCCTGTCATCGTTTTCGCCTGTGCGTGTGCTCAGGCCCGGCATGGCAGGCGGCAACAAACATGGATTTAGTTCGGGTAACCTTCGGAAAGTATTGGTTGTGATTCAGTTCATCATCTCGGTAGGCATGATCATCGGCACGCTGGTTGTATCAGGACAACTCAGGTTCATGCAGAAACACGATAAAGGCTTCAACAGCGAACAGGTGATGGTGATCCATTTTCCGGCCGACTCTATGCTCTATGCCAACACCGAAGTCATCAGGCAACAACTGCTGGCCCTGCCCGAAGTTGATGAGGTTTCGATGGGCCAAAGTCTTCCGGGTTATAAATCAGGCCGGCTGATGTTCTTTGTGGGCGACACCGTGAAGCCCCAGGTGCACACCATGAACCTGTATGTGGTTGACCACGAATTTTTTGACCTGCTTGGAATTCCGCTGCTGAACGGACGGCTGTTTTCGAAAGAATACCCCAATGATGCTTCCACAGCCTTTGTGGTCAACAAGGCAGCAGCCGACTATCTGGGTTATCCCGATCCGCTGGCTGTGGAGATGAACTGTGGCATGGATGTAAAAGGCAAAATCATAGGGGTGGTGGATAATTTCCATTATTCATCCCTGCACCAACCCATCGAACCGCTTGTGTTTATTCTGAAAAAAAAGCGCGTTGATTATCTCGCCATCCGGATAAACACCGCCGGTACTGCAGCAACAGCCGAACGTATCAGCTCCGTCTGGCAGGCGTTTGATCAGAAGCATCATTTCCATTACACATTTCTGGATGAGCGCTTCGCAAAGCAATACCGTCATGAGCAACGTATGCTTTCGCTGTTTGGATATTTCTCGTTGCTGGTAGTGCTCATATCTTGTCTTGGTTTATACGGACTGACCGCATTTTCGATGGAACAACGCATCCGCGAAATTGGCATCAGGAAGGTGCTGGGTGCCGGAAGAGGCAGTATCCTGATCATGACAACACGCAGTTTCATGGGCATGGTGCTGCTCGCCGGATTTATCGCCATCCCCTTGGCCTATTACCTCCTCGACCGATGGCTGAGCGGATTTGCATTCCGGATCGGACTGCATTATTACTGGTTTGCCGCCGGCCTGCTGATTGCCCTTGCGGTTGCTTTTGCAACGGTGTTGTTTCAGGCACTAAAAGCATTGGACACCAGACCGGTTGATGCCATTAAGTATGAATAATGCTTCATATGATCTGTTCTGATTCCGGAACAAACGGATTGCAAGACAAATCATTGGGCTGTTTTGTCTTCACAAAAATTTTTCAGGGAATTTTGCTTTTTTCAAAAAGCATTTTATGAGGTTTTAAACTTTTCTGAGCACTACGCTGTCGCGGGGATATAGATAGATTCTTTTGAATGAATAATAAGAAAGACTGTTCGTGGCGATTTGTTTTTGCTGCATCTGGTACAAATTTTCAATGGCTTACGATTAATTTGTTCACAAGTACAGTGTTATCGGTAAGCAAATAAACAAAATACAAGCCGCTCCTTTCCAGTTGCAGTTGTTCAGACTGTTGCGCTGTATTCATTCTTAAAACCTGATTACCAAGCACATCAACGATGATGATCTCAGATGGCCCGGCCGGCAAATAAACTGTAAAACTCCCGTTTGTTGGATTGGGAAACATCAGTGGTACGCCCATGGCCTGAGCTGCGGTAATATCGCTTGTAAGGTCGAAAATGACCTGATAATTGTTCGCGAATTGATAAGCGCCCCCACAACCTGACTCTGCATCCCAGTTAATGGACCAGGTCATCATTCCCCTAAGGCCGGGATAACCATCAGCCTGCACCAAAGAATATGAACCCGGTTGGGGACCTGTTCCCCTTAAATAGTCCATAGCGGCTTTTACGGTTGCTGTATCTGCAAACCCTCCTCCTGAAGCAGACGGACATGCCGGTAAACCGACAGCTATTCTGGCAGGCGGCAAGCCTTCAAACATTCCTCCGGAAGTGTTAAACCCCTGTATGACAGCTTCTGTCATAGCAACTATAAAGTCTGAAGTTCCCTGTGAATAAATGTTTCCATCAATTCCATACATTGTACCACTGTTGTAGAGCTGAACCTGCAAAACATCTATGGAGTCCCTTAATGCATGTATTATTGGCAGATAACCGCCCCAAATACCCCCGAACCCTGACTGTCCGCCCTGCACGTAAGCAGTTTCAGGCGCCATGGTCAGCAACAGTTTTTTGTTATGTGTTGTCCGGTACTCAAGCATGATTTGTCTGATTGCTTCAATCAGGTGCAGCTGAGCAATATTTGTCGGTTCACTGATTGTGCCAGACGTTATCAAAATTGAATTTCCATGTTCAATATCAATATCTATTCCGTCAAAATTGAAGGTGTTCAGGATGGAAAGGATACTGCCCGAAAAGGCGTTTTTGTTTTGTTCGGTTGTAAGGTCAATGCTTGCTGTTGCACCACCAATGCTTATCAGCACCTTTTTTCCCATGCTTTGAAGTGCCTGAACCTGTTCCACGAAAGTGCTCACAGAAACCATATCGGGCTCAAACTTCATCGTCATGTCAGATGGGGAAACGGGAACAGCAAAAGCAACTTCAACAACATCATATCGTGTGTCAATATCGGTTAGTTGAATATAGGGAGCACCGGAGTCGTTCCAGTTATGCCAATATCCTGTTAATGCCGGAGAGGGGAGCTGCGCATGAGAGACCGAACATAAAAGGAACATGATCAATACATATACATTTCGTATCATGGGTTTTCCGGTTATATTTCTCCCAACGGTGTTGCTATGTAATATGCCTCCCTAATTGTAAATCCGTGAATGTAGCAACAAAATTTATCAACGATTGAAACATACAGGCACATCATAAAACGATGCCATTTGCTGCGTGCATTCATTTGCACGTTAAAATTAGCATTTTTGGATGAACTGCGAAAAGATCATTCGTTCATGGGAAGGTGTTTGTTAAGTTGCCACAAATGCATGAAAATTGATGTCGCTCCAAAAATCCACAAAACACCAATACCTTTGCAGCATTGTTGAACCTGCACATGCTCTGCTTATGAACCCTTTGGAACGTTGTACCTGGCCGGGCCAACCCCCCGCTGGCGCCGATTTGCAATCGGTGTCACTATCTTCCAACTTTCCATCTTGGTTTACAAACTCGTACCTGCAATTCATAAAGCAAAGTTAAATGTTTGCTGGATAATTGCCAAACTCTTTGCTGTAAATACTTGCTGGGGAAGAACTACTCAACTTCGCCTCATGAGATCGCTTCGCTGAGTTGCAAATACGCGCTAGCCTGGGATTAAGACTTCATCTCCACCAATCATTCTTATATAGATTATTGTCATTATAATCTGACCAACCATACTGACGAAATTCCTCCCTAATTTCATAAAAACATTTACATAAATCTTCTTCATCAAAATCCTTATAGAAAAAATCACGAAAAGGTAGTTTATTATATGTGCCACTTGGGTTAAAAGTAAAGATACATTCATCAATTAAATCCGTATAAATTCCTTTTCTGTAACCAACAAACATATTATTGAACAACCTTAATTCCCCATCTTCGCTCCAAAACACTTTAGGTTTATCATCCTCAATTTTAAATACAATTGAACCAACTCCTTCATAAACAAAACACTCTTTAGTTTCAACCTTTTCGGTAAGCTTATAATGGAACAAAATAATAAAAACATCATCATAAGCTTGAAAAACATTTCGCAATTCTATACTACCAGTCAAGTTCAATATTTCATTATCCAACAATCTTTTTCCTTTAACCGAATAACCAAAATTCGAAATCTTCGTTGCAATAAAATGAAAATCAATTCTTCTATTGCTCGATCCCAAAACTCCGATATATGTTGACCAAGGATCATTTGCAAATCTAAGCTGATTCGAGATGCACTTTGAAAAATCATATACATCAAAACCATCGATGTTAATCTCATTAAATGAATTAAACACTTCTCTTTCCCAATCATTTGATATAGTTGAAGGCTGCTTAATAAATATTAATGATGTTAGAAATATGATTAAAAAAGTACTTTTCATGGTAAATAATGTTTAATTAAACAAAAATAACATCGCAATAGATAGAAATATTTCTATATTGAATTACTTAATTATAATGAGAAAGTGTTCATATAAATTCGAAAATTCGATTAATTTATTTAAAGCAGTACTACTACTTGAAATTGTGTTTGCACTGGGCATAACAGAAAGACCTGGTATTAAACATCCGGTTGTATGTGAAGGAACATTCCCAGGGTGGATCAATATACCCCCCGCTGGCGCCGATTTGCAATCGGTGTCATTATCTTCCAACTTTCCATCTTGGTTTACAAACTTGTACATGCAATTCATAAAGCAAAGTTAAATGTTTGCTGGATAATTGCCAAAGATATTGCCGAACATACCCCGACGGAGCGACCATGTACTATTTGGACCTAATTATAAAGTCGTGAATGCAGCAAAAGAATTTGTCAACAGCTGAAACAAAAAAGCAGATTATAAAACGATGCCATTTGTTGCACGCATTCATTTTTACGATAAAATTAGCATTTTTGGATGAACTGCAAAAAGGTTCATTCGTGCAGGAGAGAGGTTGTTAAGTTACCACGAATGCTCGAAAATTGATGAAGCTGCCAAAATCCGCAAAACACCGATACCTTTGCAGCATTGTTGAACCTGCACATTCTTTTCTTATGAACCCTTTGGAACGTTGTACCTGGCCGGGCCAACACCCGCTGATGATCCGTTATCACGATGAAGAATGGGGAGTGCCCCTTCACAACGATCAAAAACTTTTTGAGTTTCTGGTGCTGGATGCTTTTCAGGCAGGACTGAGCTGGCAGATCGTGTTGCAGAAAAGGGAAGCCTTCCGCAAGGCCTTCGATGGATTCGACCCCGAAATGATTGCCGCTTACGATGAAAACAAAATCAACGAATTGCTGCTAAACAAGGACATCATCCGCAACAGACTGAAGATCCGCGCCAGCATTACCAATGCACAGCTTTTCCTGAAAATTGTTGCCGAATACGGCAGTTTCGACCGCTACATCTGGCAGTTTACCAATCACCGTACTATCCACAACCACTGGCAATCCATCAAGGAAATCCCTGCCCGGTCGGCTGAGTCCGATGATATGAGCAAAGCGCTCACAAAAGAAGGATTTAAGTTTGTGGGCAGCACTATCTGCTATGCCTTTATGCAGGCAGCCGGTATGGTGAACGACCACCTGACAACATGCTACCGGCACCGGGAGTTGAAACAGGCTTATGCTCTTTAGTTCAAAAATTCTATTTATAAAACGGGTTGAAAGCTATATAGGTCTAACCGTCAGCAACATCATCAATCCAAAAAGCAGACCTTTTGAAACAATCCCCCACATTTCTTGTTTAATAATTTATGAAAGAATTCTGGGACGAGCGTTATGCACAGAATGAATATGTGTACGGTGAAATGCCGAATGAATTTTTCCGTGAACAACTAAACGGGCTCCATCCCGGAAACCTGCTTTTGCCCGGCGAGGGCGAGGGCCGCAATGCTGTGTGGGCCGCGCGCAACGGATGGAAGGTTACGGCAGTTGACTACAGCAACCAGGCCCGTGTGAAGGCAACAGCACTGGCAGAACGACACCAGATCACCTCGATCAACTACCTGATTGGGGACATAACAGAATACACTTTCCCTGAAAACACCTTCCGGTGCATCGCGCTAATCTTTGTACACCTCGAACCGAAACAACGCGCCCTCTTCCATGAAACAATGTGTCGCTCACTGGCACCAGGAGGACTTCTGATACTGGAGGCCTTCACCCCCGAACAACTCAATTATGATTCCGGTGGGCCGCGCAATCCTGAGATGCTCTACACGACCGAAATGCTGAGCAACGACTTTCAATCGCTTGACCTGAAACTCCTTCAAACAACAAAGCCCTTGCTTAACGAAGGGCCTTATCACTCTGGTCTGGCTTCAACCGTTAGGATGAGCGCCACAAAACCCCTTAGTTAGATTTTCTCTTTTTCTTTTTTGATTTGTTGTCGTCGCGGAAACCGCCACGGCTTTTTTCAGATTTGTCGTATTTATTCCTCCCTTTCCCGGTATGTTCGCCTTTACGTGCTTCACCCGCCGGCTCAACGGTTATCCCATACACATTCCGTTTCTTGTTGCTGAAGGCATCGAGCACCAGATCAACCGAAAACTCATCCACTTCAACAAACGAAAAGTTGTCGAGCATCTCAATCCTGCCCACCTTCACATCACGCGAACGGGTAACTTCGTTGATCAGGCCGATCAGGTTGGCCGGAGCTACTTTGTCCTTGCGGCCAACACCAACAAACAACCGCTTGAAACCTTGTTCGGACTCTCTGCTTCTGCCCTGAACGTTTCCTTCGGTTCTGCTTTTCCTTCCTTTTCCCGAAACCTTGTCGCCAAAACTTCCTGAGGTGTTTTCGTCCACATTGAGGTCGGGGGAATTGCGGTAGTACTCCAGAAAACGGTTGAATTCGAGCGAAACAAAACGCTTGATGATTTCCTCACGGTCCATCCACTCAAGCTTACGGTAAATCACCGGCAGGAACGAGTCTATTTCCTCATGGTTCAGCTGCACCTTTTCCATTGCATCAATGTGGTGAAACAATTGTTTTTCGCACACCTGCACCCCGGTAGGTATTTTGGCTTTGGCAAACTCGCGCCCAACTTTTTTCTCGATGAGCTTGATCTTGCTTTTTTCCTTCAGGTTGATGATGCTGATGCAGATGCCGGTTTTGTCGGCCCTTCCGGTTCGTCCGCTCCGGTGAATATACACCTCGGGTTCGTCAGGCAGGTTGTAGTTGATCACATGGGTGAGGTTGTTCACGTCGAGGCCGCGGGCCGCAACATCGGTGGCCACCAGCATCTGCAGGTTGCCGCTTCTGAACCTTTTCATCACATGGTCGCGCTGAGCCTGCGACAAATCGCCATGCAGTGCATCAGCATTGTAGCCGTCGCGGATGAGCGAATCGGCAATTTCCTGGGTTTCGATACGGGTGCGGCAAAAAACGATGGCATAAATGTCGGGGTGAAAGTCGGCCAGTCGTTTCAGGGCAGGATAACGATCCCTGGCATGTACCAGATAATACATATGTTTCACATTGGCCGTTCCGGTATTGCGCTGTCCAACGGTTTTCACCACCGGGTTGCGCATGTATTTGTTCAGGATGCGTTCAACAGCATCGGGCATGGTAGCCGAAAACAACAGGGTGTTCTTGTCAGCAGGCATTTGCTGCAGGATGGTGTCCACATCGTCCTGAAAACCCATATCGAGCATCTCGTCGGCTTCATCGAGCACTGCCCAACGCACCTGCGACAGATCAACCTTTCCCCTGCGAATCATATCGTTCATGCGGCCGGGAGTGCCCACCACTATTCTGGGGTTTTGACGGAGTTGCCTGAGCTGGGTTTCGATGTTGGCTCCACCATAAATCGGGACTATTCCAACAGAAGGCAAATGGGTTGCAAATTTCTCAAAGTCACGGGTGATCTGCAGACACAACTCACGTGTGGGACACAACACCACAGCTTGTATATGCTGATCGTTGAAATCAATATGTTGCAACAAAGGCAGACCAAATGCAGCAGTTTTGCCGGTTCCGGTCTGGGCAAGCCCTACAAGGTCGCAGGGTTTTTCGATTAATTCGGGTATCACAGCGGCCTGCACGGGCATGGGTTCGCTGAATCCTAAGGACTCTACTGCACGAAGGAGTTCGGGTTTGAGTCCAAGTTCTTGAAAATTAGGCATGAAAAGTATTAAAGTTTGGGCGGCAAAGGTACGCTTATTATCCCCCGCTTTCACAACAGAAGGAAAATTAGTTGCGGGTTCTGGGTTGCGGGTTGGGCTGATTCGCAGTTCAGTTACTCCATTATGGCCGGGGTCGTTGGCGGGAAGCTGTCAGATGATGATTAGTAAATCAATAAGCTATATGTTGGAAATTTTGTTGATTTGTTGAGGAGTCACTTTCTCAACAAATCAACGACTCAAGGACTCAACGGTTTCTTTGATGTGGTAAAACGCTATAAATCAACTGCGTATGCAGTTTGAACCCGAAACCCACAATTCATTTTCTTTCTAAAGCTTTGATTTTCTTTTGTTCTTTTTACTTGATTAAAAAGAACGAAAAAATCAAGCCCAAACAAAGCTATCCCCCCACGCTCAAAAAAACCATGAAAACACAAGCAAAGTAGTGTCTCGTCAAATGCCGGCACACGAGCTATCCTTCCGATTCGACGTGACAAATCTGCCTGCGGCGACCTTTGCTGTGTTTTCTATGATTTTTTTCGCCCAGGCTAACCCACGCCCGCTGTTTGGGCAGGCCTGCGCACATTACAAAGTGTCGGTTCAATCTCACCATTCTGGCAGTTGGCGTTGGCGGGAAGTTGTCACTTGATGATTCAGTAACAGCTGATTTTTAGCGGCTCCCTTTAGGATTAGGGATAAAACGCTAAAAATCAAACGATCAAAAGTTCCAATAAACGGTGGTTTCGACAATCTTCTACCGGTGGTTTCAGCTCCGCTCAACCACCGGAATAACTTATTCTGAGTACGAATACGTATAACTGTGATTCACTAAAATGGTGGTTGACCGCTTGCCTCGGCAACATGATGAGGGAGTCGAAACCACCTTTACCACCAGCATCATCAGCTCGTCAAGAATAATATTCTAGCTATTTAAGTATTCTATTACTTATTTTCTTATTTTTGTATCGTATTTTTATTTAGTCTTAATAATAATTTAAATCCACACATAATGAGCGAATTAATTAACAACAGCTTTGAACGAAAGGCGCGTCTCAAGGAACTTATACTCATGCTTCATGACGGAGTACCTGAGCAAGAAGTGCGGGCCGAACTGCTCAACAGCCTCAGCCAGATCCCCTATGGCGAAGTGGTTGAAGTGGAGCAGGAACTCATCAGCGAGGGTCTGCCCGAAGAGGAAGTGCTGCGCCTGTGCGACGCCCACTCCTCGGTGCTCAGCGGTAAAATTGACCTCAGCGGCTCCAAAACCATCCCCCCGGGGCACCCCATCGATGTGATGACACACGAAAACGAAGAACTTCTCAAACTCACCGCACAGATCAGGCAACAGCTCGATCAGGCATCCGCAAGTTCCGGTGACAATTTCACTGCCACAGTACTCATCCTTCGCGGACTCTTCAACAATCTCTACGATGTGGACAAACACTACCAACGTAAGGAGTACCTGCTCTTTCCCTTCCTCGAAAAAGCAGGCATCACAGGACCTCCCAAGGTGATGTGGGGCAAGCACGACGAGATCAGAGAGCTCATCCGCGGAAGCATCGAAATCCTTCAGTCGAAAGGACTAACATCCGAAGACCTGGCCGCAGCCGCACCCATTGTTCTTCTGCCGGCACTCCACGGAGTGGACGATATGACCACCAAAGAAGAACACATCCTCTTCCCGATGTCGCTCGACCACCTGAGCGAAGCCGACTGGTTCCAGATCAGCCAACAATCTCTCGAAATCGGCTTCTGCCTCTACGACCCGCCGGTGAACTGGATCCCCGACTGGCACAAGGGACAAAGTATCAACGAAATGCAAAAAAGCGGCAGCCACACACAACTCCCCACAGGTGGTTTCAGCGTGGAAGAACTGCTCGCCATCCTCAACACCCTGCCCATCGACATGACCTTCGTGGACAAGGACGATAAAGTGAAATACTTCAGCCAGAGTGCCGACCGTATCTTCCAGCGCAGCCGCGCCATCCTCAACCGCGACGTGCGTTACTGCCACCCGCCCGGCAGCGCCCACATCGTGGATAAGATCGTGGAAGACTTTAAAACCGGAAAAGCCAGCAGAGCACCCTTCTGGATCAACAAAGGCGGAAAATTTGTGCATATCGAATACTTCGCACTGCGCAACGAACAGGGCGACTACCTCGGAACCCTAGAAGTGTCGCACGACCTCACCCACTACCGAAGCCTCGAAGGCGAACAACGCATTTTATCTTACAGCAAATAACCCCTGAACCATGGAACACAAACTTATCATAAGTCCGCGCACCAAAGTGATGCAGCTGATCGAAGCCTATCCCGAACTCGAAGAAGTACTCATTGATTATGTGCCGGCATTCAGCAAGCTGAAAAACCCGGTGCTGCGGAAGACCGTGGCCAAAATAGCCACGCTGCAGCAGGCCGCCGCTGTGGGACAGGTGAAGGTGGAAGACCTGATCAATGTGTTGCGCAAGGCCGTCGGGCAGGACCTTTTCGGCGAAGCCATTGCTTCAGGCGCTGACTCGGGCACACCAACATGGTTCGATACAGCCAAAATCAAAGGCGAACTTGATGCCCGCCCCATGCTGGCCGCCGGCGAACACCCCGTGGCACAGGTGATGGCCGACCTGAAACAACTCGAACCCGGTGAACTCTACAAGCTCACCGCACCCTTCATCCCTGCCCCGCTGATGGACAAAGCCGCCAGTCTTGGTTTTGCCCACTACATGGAACAAACGGGCGGGGATGCCTATGCTGTGTATTTCTGCAAACCGGAATAAACAGGCCGCAGCAACAAACCATCTGCAAAGACTCTGCTGAAAGCTGTAGCCTGACTTCCGGATAAAACGGATGAAACACAGCCAAGACATTAATAAACCCGCGAATTTTTCGGGCCAGATGAATATTACATATGGTCAATGACCCATAAACTCAGTTATGACAATAAAGAACCAAACGAAACACTGAAGGAACGTAAGCTGAAGTAACCAACGATCATTCGTTAAAATCACCCATAAAACAGAAAGAAAACGATCAGTTTACCGGTAGGTCTGTTCGGTGCTGATAGGTGCATGGACAGGTAAAAAATATACTTTACATTTCGTTGATTAATCTGTATCTTTACATGCGTTATTGATTTGAGAACGATATAGTTGTTTCCTGTCAAAATCTTTAACGAAACAGAAATGTTTCTTCAGAAAGGCCAACCAGAATCTGAATCTTACCCGACCACAAAACTGGCCTTTTCAGAGGTTTGTCATTGTTTTTCGGTTCATGTCGCCTCTGAAACCTTTGACCGGCTTTTAAAACACAGCCGGGAGGAACCGCATAGTCTCCTGAACCTATCTGGCATTTTTAATATTGGCATGGGTTATTCAACAATCAAAAGTGCGGAGTCAGCACCTTAAACACTGACAGACAAAAAATGAAAAAACATTCTGGAATTCTCATCATGTTGCTTGCCATGTCCTTCATGGTCCATGCACAAATTCCGAACAGCGGCTTCGAAAACTGGCCTTTGGAAGACAACGGATGGCCAGTCGGAAACCCGATTCAATCAACTGATACTTATCCTCCTGGTATCGGTGAATATTCTCTTAAGCTGGTCAACAACGAAGGTGGAACCAATGAGTCTGATTTTGGATACTGTAATACATTTCCTTTTGTGGGGAGTTGGGATCCTTCATTTCCAATCAGCGGTCATCCGAACTCGTTCACCGGCTATTTCAAATTTTTTCCCATCAACGGTGATACGGCAGTTATCGGAGCCGTACTTTACCTGAATGGCGACACCGTTTCAACTGCCATCCTCAGGGTTGTTTCACCGGTAACCGAATGGACTTCATTCAACATTCCCTTTAATACCTATGAAACGGCCGACAGCGCTTCGGCAGGCTTCAGCGCATACAACTGGGAGTTTGGTCAGGAAGGTATGCCCATAATGCACGGTAACTCTGAATTATACATTGACAATCTTAATTTTGATAACCTCATTTCATCTATGGATGATTTAAGTCCAACGAACAAACATCTTAAACTGCACCCGAATCCAGCTCATGGTGTTGTTTTTCTGGCAATGGATCAGGCTACAACGGATGAGGTGTGTATTAATCTATTCAACGTCACAGGATCACTGGTCCTAGCAAAGAAGCTTTCAGGCACTGTTAAGTCAATAGATCTGCACAATGTCGGAAAAGGTGTTTACGTCCTTGAATGCCGCTGGGCAAACCGTACCGAAAATCACAAGCTGGTTGTCCGGTAAGCTGTTTTTTTGTTATCCTGACCGAAATCAAACAGGTAAAGCTGTCGATTATTGTAAGGATTTATTAGGAATCTGGTTCGTCCGATCAATGCAGCTTTTCAGATGATTATTTCTTAATGATTTTGGCATTGATAGTATTGTTGTTCGAACTGATACGGCAAACATACACGCCGTTGGCGTATGCCGACATATCTAGGCTCAAACTAACCAGAAACATCTCTGAATGCCTTAGTTTTCCCTGCGCATCATACAGTTCGAACAGGCTTTCAGACTCGTTTTGGTTCATCGAAACAAACAGCACATCATTAACCGGATTGGGGAATAAACTGAACTCGGGCTTATTGTGCTTCGGCTTGCCAATAATGGTAGTTTCGGACCAATAAAGGTTGAGCTTCATGTCAACCATCCAGTCAGAAAGTTCACTGTCCCAGACGAAATCAGTCATGTCGAGTAACATATACTGAAAAAACCATTCATCTCCTTCGTTCATGGCCGGCAGCAGCAGTTCTTCCTTTGGAAAATTGGTGTCGTAGTTGAATTCATTCATATTTGCTTCATCCCAGCGCATGAGGTCTTCATTCCAGTAATACTCAATATACGCCAGTAAATTGAAAAACTCATCATACCAATTATCTGTTCTTTCCTGATTGATCCAGTTGCCATTATTCCATGAATACTGGGTTGACCTTCCGGTAAGCGCTTCCTGATCAAATTCAAAGAGCGAACGCCATGAGGGATTCCAGTTGTCATTCTCCCAATAATAGCTTATACTTTCTTCTGAATACTCGTCCTCGAAGTATTCATAGACTGTCTTGGAGTAAGGTTCCCAACCCTTGGCCTCTTCCCATTGATAATTTATGCGCTCTACAACTTTGTCGTCGTCATTGTATTCGTGTTCTTCCTTGCTGTTGGGTACATAGGTCTCCTGTTCAATTTCCCAGTATTGAAGCTCCTGTACCCGTATAAGACCGCTTTCGGTATATTCGTACAGATACTTCCTGTCGGGAATCCATGTGTCCACAATCCAATCAAAACGCTCAAAAACAATAATTTGATTCATTGCATCATACTCTGATTCTTCTTTCATGACATTAGTCCATTCCTGAGTTTCAGGATTCAGGTTTAAAATTGTCCGCACGATCTGGTTTCCGGCATCGTCGAATTCAAACTCCTGTCTCGACATCAGATTCCATTGGTTTTCTACATACAACAACAGCATCATCTCCCCAAGTAAGCCCTGCTCGTTATACAAATACTGATATTCATAATAAGGAATCCAATCGCCGATGCGCATGGGTATGATGGAGTAGGTGGTTTCACGCGTCTGCCTGCCAAATTCATCATAAGCGTATTCGTACTTGCCTTCGCTGACCCAGACACCTTCTTCAATCCAGGTATCAATAACCATGGAATCCAGCTTTTGTTTTGTTTCGTCGAGCAGGCCATTGTTGAATGATCGTGCCTTTTCGGCGAGCAACTGCACCAGCTGTTCTTTGTCGGCAATGATAGCAGCCATATTGGTGCTGTTCATGGTAGGTTTTACAAGTTCCGGATGTACATAAATTTTATGCTGTTGACTTTCTACAACAGGCTGTGCCTGACTTGCAAAGCAACATATCAGGCAGCTCAACGCAAAAAACAAATAAGGTTTCATCTCAATTCGTTTTGGTTTAAGAAATATGACAAAAAAACTCAATGGGGCCGTGCCTCAATCAAAAAGCCGTTCCGGCCATAAAATTACGAAACGAACAAGGTCATAATCAATACCTATGCTGATTTACACTACTATAAATGATTATTTATATTCATTCCAGATTACAAACTGAGCGAAAAACCGCCCAAACCTGAGTATCTGAGTGTGTTGCGGTCATGATTTGCCTAACTTTGCGTCATGAAAATTATTCTTTCTCTACTTTTGGTAATGCTCGTGATTACTTCCTGCAAAAAGGATGAGGAGGAATGGGTATGGTGCACCGACTGCAGTCTGGAAAGCATTGCGGGACAATATACCGGAACGGGCACGTACGAAAACTATGACAACGAACAGCTGTTGACAGGGCAAACGGTGAACCTGACACTTAAGGATGAGGGTAATGGCAACATCCGTGTTGAAGTCGGAATTACCAATTTGTTTTTCATGGGTATGAACTCAACCTACACAGGAACTTATTATATCGCTCTTGGCAGCAATACACAAGATGTGAACCTGACTTTATGGAGAAAGGGCAATCAGTTGAAAATCACAGGTACTGCCATTTATTACGAAGGCACCATTTGGGTTGATGGTCAGGAAATCAGAAAGACTGTTTATTTCGTTGATTTTGAGGTATTCCCAAAAACTGATTAAGCAAGTTTTTCCATTGCATATGCATAAGCACCGATGGCTACGGCTGACGAGGTGCCCAGTTTACTAATCCCGATTCCGCAAAGTTTCACAGGGTCGTACCACAGTTGTTTGTCGCTGAAAGGCACCCGGATCATGCTGCCTGAGGTGGCTACAAATTTCCTACGGCCTTCTTCGGTTTCGAGATTTACCGCATTGATTTCGAGCCTGCTGACGTTTCTGCCCTGCAGATCAGTGAAGTGTCCGTTCAGATGATTCACGATTTGCTGCAGAAAAAGAGGCCATGCTCCTGAAAGCCCACCGCCGATCACCACAAGACCGTCGATCAGTGTGATGGCGTTGGCAATGGTATCGGCAGCCGTTTCGGCCAGTTCCGAAAAGGCATCAAGGGCAGCCTGACGGTCACCCTCTTGTTTTCCGGTGGCTATTTCGTAAATGTCCTGCGGCTCGGGACATTCGTCGTGATGCATGCCGGTTGCCTTGCAGTATGCCCTTTTTACTCCCCTGATGGAAACGCTGTCTTCGGCACTGGTGTCGGTGTACGACATATTGCGCATACGGTTTATTTCGCCTGCGGCTGAGTTATCGCCTTCGAGCAGCTTTCCGTTCACTACTATGCCTCCACCAAGTCCTGTACCAATGGTAAGCCCGAGCAGGTTATTGTATCGGCGAGGGTTTCCGGCCTTTTCAAGCAATTCATTTGCCATGGGAAGAAGTCCGGCAAGGGCCTCGCCATAGGCAAAAAGGTCGCCGTCGTTGTTGATGAACACCGGAATGCCAAACTCGTCTTCGAGCATGGCTTTTAGGGCCACCCCACCCCTGAAATGTCCCAGATTTTCGAGATCACCGATAATACCGTTCTTGTAATCGGCAGGGCCGGGAAAACTGAAGCTGATGGCTCTGGGTTTTTTGCCGGATTCGCGCTCCACCTGCCTGAATCCGCTGATGATCTTCTGCAACACTTCTTCAAGTGTGTCGGCTGCCGAGGGTAAAGTAAATGGATTGATCACTTCTTTTGCCTGAGAAACGGCCGAAAACTTAAAACCCGTGCCTCCGGCATCGAGAACCGAAATTAGGTCATGCTGCTGTACTTTCATAAGTGTTGCTTTAGTGTGCTAAGATATGAAAGTGAACGAATACAGGCGTCAGCTCCTGAGAAAAGTTGTGTGGAGCGGCGTGTGGATGGGGCCCTGTGGTCTGAGTTTGCTTTCATAGAGTTTGAACTCCTGGACAATACATTGCAGATATGGACCGGGCTGCAGGTTGTTCATCAGCTGCTGAAAAGCATGCTTGTCCCTGAGCTCCTGAATACGTCCTAAAGTGAGATGCGGCACAAAATTCTGGCTGTCGCGCTCAAAACCAAGCTTGTGCATAGCCTCAAGAACGTCATTGCCAAGGGACAGAACATATTCATTTGACTGCTGTTGCCCGATCCAGATTACCCTTGGGGCATATCGGCTACCGAAGATTCCCGCTTTGTCGAACGTCAGCTGAAAGGATGGGCGACCGGTTGCAGTTTCGTCCATGGCCTTTATAATCAGCGGTATATCTTTGTCGGGAGTCTCTCCCAAAAACTTGAGCGTCAGATGTATCTGGCTTGGATTAACCCATTTGATGCGGTCATGGCGCAGACCCGATTGCAGTTTTTGCAACAGTTGCATGAGTTCGGAGCCTGCTACAAGCGGAATGGCGATGAACAGACGTTTCATGAATGTATCATTGGTAAAACCAAGTAAAATATACCAATAAAAAAAGCCGGCCTTTTCGGGACCAGCTTTCTTTTGTGGAGCATAACGGAGTCGAACCGATGACCTTTTGACTGCCAGTCAAACGCTCTAGCCAACTGAGCTAATGCCCCAACGAGGGCGCAAATGTACGAAGAAATTTTTTTTATGCAACATCATGTGCACGAAAACAAAAAAACCGGCAGATGACAGCCGGTTTTTCAGGTAGAATAGTGTTGCTATTCTTCTTCCTTGAGTTTTTCTTCGTACTCTTTGAGGAGTTGGGTCTGAACATCTCCCGGTACCTGGGCATACTCCACAAACTTCATGCTGAAGGAGCCGCGTCCGGAGGTGAGTGAGCTGAGCGAAGTGCTGTATTTGTTCATTTCGGCCAGTGGCACACGTGCCCTGATGATCTGGTATTTTCCGTCGCTGTCCATTCCCATGATTACGGCACGGCGGCCCTGCAGGTCGGTCATGACGGAGCCCATCATATCTTCGGGCATGCGTACGGCAAGGTCGTAGATGGGTTCCATAATCTTTGGTCCGGCATTCTTGAAGGCAGTAATGAAGGCTTGTCGTCCGGCCAGTTTAAACGAAATTTCATTTGAGTCAACCGGGTGCATTTTTCCGTCATAAACATACACAATGATGTCGCGGGCATAGGAACCGGTGAGCGGACCTTCTTCGAGCCTTTCCATGATCCCTTTGAGGATGGCCGGCATGAAACGCGCGTCAATAGAGCCGCCAACAATACAGTTGTTGAACAACAGCTTTCCGCCCCAGGGCAGGTTGTGCTCTTCACGTCCACGAACCGGGAAATCGGTGGGGTCTTTGTAGCCTTCAACAAAGGGCTGCACCATCAGGTGAACCTCACCGAACTGGCCCGAACCACCTGATTGTTTCTTGTGTCTGTAATCAGCTTTTGCTGATTTGGTAATGGTTTCTCGATAAGGAATCTTAGGGGCGTAGAATTCTATATCGAGTTTGTAAATATTATCGAAATACCATTTTATAGTGTTCATATGGTATTCACCCTGACACTGTAGTATCAGCTGTCTGAGTTCGCGCGAGAGGCCTGCGATGATGGTTGGGTCAGTGCGATGCATGTCTTGCAGGATGCTGCCAAGTTTTTCGTCATCGGTGGAGTTAACGGCTTTTACAGCTGTGATAAATATCGGTTCGGGGAACACAATCGGTTCGAATCCGGCATCTCCGTTTTTGAGATCCATCAACGAATCGTTTGTACGTATATCCTTAAGTTTGATCGTAACGGCAATATCACCGGCTATCAGGCGGTCGATTTTTTCGCGGTTCTTTCCATTGACAACAAAAAGTTGAGAAATACGTTCCTTGTTGCCCGAACGTGGGTTGATCAGATCCTGTCCTTCAAAAATCTCGCCACCATAGACCCTGATGAGCGAAACTTCGCCAAGGTGTTGTTCGTTGGCGATTTTGAACACAAACAAGGCTGCAGGTTCTTTAGAATCGCTATGAAATGCTTTTCCTGCAGTAGTTTTGCGTGGGGTTGACATGTCCGGTGATGGACAGGAATGAACGACAAACTCAAGCAGCCTGCTGATGCCTATTCCATGCTTCACTGAGGTGCAGAACACCGGGAAGATTCCTCTTTGAACAAGTCCCGACCTGATACCCTGACGGGTTTCTTCGAGGGTAAGGGTGTCGTTTTCAAAGTACTTTTCCATCAGCGACTCATCGCCTTCTGCAGCATTCTCGATCAGACGCTGGTGAAGTTCCTGAGCTTTGTCCATCTCCGAAGCAGGGATGTCGAGCATTTGTGGCACACCACCACCCATTGGAAACTTGAGCATCTTCATCAGAACCAGGTCAATAACAGTATCAAATCCTTCGCCGCTGTTGATGGGATACTGGGCAACAGTCACCTTGTCGCCATAATAATCTCTTAATTGACGCACTACTTCATCAAAATTGGCATTGTGGTGGTCGAGTTGGTTGACAGCAAACACAACCGGACAACCGGCTCTCTCGGCCTGACGCCATGCATTCTCAGTTGTAGCCTCAACACCGGCCTGACCATTTACGGTGAAAATGGCTGTATCAGCTACCGACACAGAGGAAAGAATATCTCCCGTGAAATCGCTGAAACCCGGAGTATCGAGAATATTGATTTTATGACCTTCCCAAAGGGTGTGCAGCAATGAGGCGTGTACCGAAATCTGACGGTCGGTTTCAATCTGACGATAGTCGGATACCGTATTTTTATCATCAACGGAGCCTTTGCGGTTGATCACCTTTCCTTCGAACAACATCCCTTCTGCCAGGGTGGTTTTTCCCGATTTAGCCGCTCCGATGAGGGCGATGTTTCTGATCTCTTTTGTCTGAAAAATCTTCATGTGAAATATCTGTTAATTAATAACTCATACCCAAAAACAGGGTGGCAAATGTATGAAATTAAGCGAAATTAACAAAGGTGGCCTGCTTATTTAGACTGAAAACGGATAAGCCCGGAGGCCAAATTGACTTTCGATCTGTTGCCTGAGCGATGTCCAGTGCTGTTCGTCCATCTTAGCTCCTATGATTCTGATCACGTTTCCTGCAAGCAGTGAACCAATAGCAGCGCACTGGTCGAGTGGTTTCTGATGTAGCAGGCCAAACAAAAACCCTGAAGCATACAGGTCGCCTGCACCCGTTGTATCCACCGGATTGGAAGGAATGGCTCCAACAGTGAACAACTGCCCGCCCGACTGCACCAGTGATCCATTTTCTCCTGTTTTTACGATGGCTATACGGCATTTTTTTGCCAGAAACCCGACGGCTTCCTCAGGAATCATACCGGTGAGCGCCAACGCCTCTTCTTCGTTGGCAAAAACCACATCTACAAACGGTTCAAGTATGGATTCCAGAAATTCCTTTTTAGCTGCCACCACGTTGTAGCTCGACAGATCGAGAGCAACAGTAAGGCCCTCGTTTTTAGCCAGTTGAAGTGCTTTGTGGAGCAGGGCTTCATTTTGCACCAGATATCCTTCAACATAAAAATAATCATAGCCCTCGAAGAGTTTTGGATCCAGATGGTCGGGCGAAAGCTCGATGGCAGCACCCAGGTGGGTGGCAAAGGTACGTTCCCCATCGGGCGACACGAGGGCAATGGCTATTCCCGAAGGTGTTTCGCTTTGATTCATGATCGGCTTTACTCCGTTACTGATCATTTCCTGAATGAAGAAATCTCCAGTGGAATCTGAACCGACCGAACCGATAAAAGCTGTCTGTATGCCCATTTTCGCAAGTCCATGGATTGTATTCGCAGCAGATCCTCCCGCAGCCATGCTGCGGTTGAAATGTTGTGTAGCCTCCGACACACGCATGGATGTCTCGGTATCCACAAGCTGCATGCTTCCCTTGGGCAGTTCAAGGGTCACCAGCAGAACATCGTTTCCAATGGGGGTCATAATGTCAACGAGGGCATTACCCATACCTATAACTTTTGCCATATAATGACTTTGTTTTGAGCCGGCAAAGTTAGCGAAAAAGGCTGTGCGAAGGATGAGTAACCCAAGTTAACACTAACGGACGATCATTTTGTGCATCTGATGTACTCCCGGAGCTGTGACAGTTACTATGTACAGCCCAGCAGCCTGTTCTCCAATGTTGATGCTGCAAGGAGAATCGTTGCTGCATGCATTGAGCATAAAAGTCTGCACAGGTAGCCCCCTGACATCAAACACGCGGACAACGACGTCATTAAGCTCATTACCTGGATAATACAAAAACACTCCCCGATTGGGATTGGGGATGATGACTGCTTCTGGTATTACGATCTCCTGATTATCTGTATAACAATCGGTGCGTATGCCAACACTTACCGATCCGCTTGCTGTACAGCCCGATAGTACACCGACAACAGAAATAACCCTGAAAGTGCCCGGCATATAATCTGATCCCGAAATGGTTACTGTTTGGGTTGTGTCGCCTGTTGACCAGTAATACTGCTGAAAACCGCTTCCGGCATCAAGTATCAGTTCTTCCTGCGGACAAATAAGTGCCGGAGTGCCCAGATCAATGGGGGTGTTTCCGCCGAACACGGTAACCCTGACAGAGTCGTGACTCACACAGCCAAAGGCATTCTCATAATGATAAGAAATATAATGCACACCATCGCCGGCAAGCTGGGGGTTAAACATGCTGCCCATCAGTCCCGGGCCGCTGAGTGTGCCTCCAAAAGGTGATGCGCTGATCAAAGTCGGCTGGTCGTTGAGGCAATAAACAGGATATATGCCTCCCAAAACAATAGGTTCAACAGGTAAAGTAGTGATAGTAACCGTATCGGATGCAGAGCAACCTTGTTGGTTGGTTCCCTCAACCCAGTAAACTGTGTTTTCCATTGGTTTCACAGTAACAGAAGTTGCTGTCTGGCCGGTTGACCAGACAAATGAAGGCGCACCACTGGCCTGCAATAATACCGGACTCCCCTGACAAACTTCAGTAGAAGAAGCTGTTATAGAAACATTTGGTGATGGCTTAGTGGTTAGATAAATACTGTCGGCATCGCGGCAACCCTGAGTAGAAAACACCTCAACAACAAGCCATTGGCTTTGCATGGGTGTGAAGCTGCGGATCAATCCATTTCCGGCATCAAGTGTATCGGTATGGTTCCAGACAATGGTTTGAAAGAACATATTTCCTGTGTTCATGGCCATCAGGGTAATGGTGTCACCGGCACACTGAACTGTTGATCCCTGCAACACTTCAATGGCAACAGATGGTTTTTTGTTTGTTACAACGCGGGCTGTGTCGATGGCCACGCAGCCGAACTCATTGACCGCAACAGCCCAGTAATGATATACTGTATCCGCCACCTGAGGAACAACGACTCGATTCAACTGTGTCATTCCGTCCCACCAGCTAAATGCCGTAGCACCTGAAACTGTTGCGCTGAGATTCACTGGAAATTCAGGACAAACAACTGACTGTTGCGGACTAACGGTAATCTGAGGAGAAGCGACAGCGGTAATCAGAGTAGAATCCGTATGTGAACAACCTTGCTGAGAGGTTACCACCAGCTTTATTTCGACATCTGATTCTATAAACAGATCTATATAAGGTGTGTTGATACCGGTTTGTTCGCCATCGACAAACCACTGAAAGTAATACGAATCATCAAAACCGGAAACAAGTGTTAGTGTGTCACCCAAACAGCCCGTAATATCTTCTTCAAATTCGAACAGAGGTGTATCAAGTGCAAAAACATTAACCGTGTCGGATGCTGTGCAGCCGTCAAGATTGGTCACAAACAACACTATTTCAGCCGTATCGGTTACAATAATGGTGAAGGTTGAATCACTAACGCCGGTAAACACTCCGTTGAGAAACCATTGCATCACATCATCTTCTTCGGGCGTATAGGTGAAAGTTAGCTCAACGCCGAGGCATTCGCTGATATCACCGCCGAGCTGAACAAGTGGTGAAGGCAATGCATTAACCATAACTGTGTCGGATGCCACACAGGTATTAGGGGTAAGTATATCGAGCCAGACAACTGAAGTATCTTGTACGACAAATTCAAATACATATGATGATTCGTTCTGAAGGTTTCCGTCAACATACCACATGTAGATGTATTCTTCTTCAAACTCCGGTCCGGTGATGGTTACCGTGTCACCGGCACAGGCTTCAATATCTTCGCCAAGATCAAAAACCGGAGATGGCAGCACGAATATATTAATGGTATCAGAAGCAACGCAGTTGTTGGCTGTAGTGAGTTCTACCCAATAGGTGGTATCCTGCATGGGACAAACTGTGATACTCTGGCTGGTACTTCCGGTGCTCCAAAGATATGTATATCCAGTGCCTGCAGGGGCTGATAGCGTCACGCAATAACCCTGGCAGATGGTAGTATCGGGCCCAAGGGTGAACTCGCACTCATCGCAGAAACCATCTTCATATTGCACGTTTGGAATGCCACACAGCCTGAGCTTCAACTCGCTTCTTTCGGGTCCGGGCGGAACCATCATTACGTAGTCCATGGCGATCCAGCAGTCAAACTGTGCCTGTGTTTGTTCGGCAATAGTAACAAATGAATCGGCCAATACTTCAAAGGGATGAATGTAGGTGCCTTCCCATTCGAGATTGATCAGCGCCTGATTCAGTCCAACACCTGTAAAGGTATTGTTTGTTCCTCCATTCACCTGAATATTGGTGATGGTGGCATCGGCGTTGACGACCAGACTCAGTGCATGGAAACGCATATCACTTGGGATCGCCCCTTCGAACATGATGATCAGGTTATTGCCGGCAATTCCCGTATTTAATGTAGTGGCATCACGAACCGTCAGGTAGTTTATGATTTCTTCTTCAGTAGACATCCATAGGTTGTCTGACCCGAACTTACCATAGGTTGCGGCAATAGCATTGAAGTCGGCAGTAAACTTGGCAAGTGGATAGTTGTTCACAATAGAATGAGTAAACACAGTAGCCCAGTAGTTTGCACCATTGATGCTCAGGTTCTGCATCTGTGCCACCAGATTAGGAACGTTGGTGTTTTCGCCCTGCAGTCGGATGATGTTGTATGGCTGGTTCCAGGCAATTGCATTTACATTTCCGCCAAGGTTGCCCAATATACCACCTCCGGCCTGGTTTAGGGCGGCCATGTAACCAAGATTGAATGCGTAAGGGCTCCAGTTGATGTTGCCGTTGGGATTCACAAATAGTTTTGTTTTGACACCTCCGGGGGTTGTTTCTACCAGTTTGCGGCGGATATAGCTTTCGTTTCTTTTGATGGAATACTGAATGCTGGCAGGGTCAGAGTAGTTCTCGGAATTCACTCCGTGATTGAAAATGGCGCAGTTGTTCTGATACATGGTATCTAGTTGCGGCCAGCTTATCGCGTTGAAATTATTGCCCGGAGCGTGCACATCCGGCCCGCTGATACCGTTGAATGAAAAGATTGAAGAACTCAATTTAAAGGAGATGTCGTTTCCACAGCCATCGGTATAGAACAGTCCGGGATAGTTTGAGTTGCCCACCTGTATGCCGGTAAAGAAGGGGAAAGCGACTGTGTATGCATCCAGAATTCCGTCATCGGCATGAAAACTCAAGGCCATTTGTTTGTTGTACCGAAGCGGGGCTTTAGTTACTGTGTAAGTTGTCGGTGGTTGATTGAAGGTAACGAGAACCCAGTTTACACCAACAGGGCCGGGAGGAGTTTGGCCAAAAATCATAGCGGGTGCCAGCAGTAAACAAATGATAACTGCTATCTTCAAGATCGATTGATTCAGGTTTTTTCTGTCCATGGCTTATTTCCTGAATTTATATTGTTCCAGATTTGGGTTAAACCGATCCCGTTTTCCTGTATTAGGATTACGCTGATAGAGGATTTTCTTGTCTTTCTTACCAAATCCCCAGTCCTTCTTACCTTTAAACCGATAGCCAACTGTAACTTCATGTGAGCCGCCTGACTGTTTGTTAATGCCGCTCAGTCCTAATTCATAGGAGTAGTTGAACAGGAAACCACTGCCGAATTCAAATCCTCCGCCAACGGCAAAAAGTCCACTATTGCGGTACATCCCGCTGAACCAAACCTTCTCGGCATAAATCAGCATGGCTGAAAAATCGATACTTGAAGGATGATGCGAAGTGCGCCTCCAAACAAAAAAGGGCTGTAGCTGCCATTCGTCGTCGAGCCTGAAAACATTGGATACATGGAATAATACTTCCTGCTCAAAGGCAAAACCCCCATCGCTTTCCACACGATAGGCATCTTCGGTGCGGAACAGGGTGGGCACAGCAAAGCCTATATTAAGGCGATTTCTTGTATAAAGCAGCGAAAATCCCGCATTATAGGTAGTTTCGGCAATGCGTGTTCTGTCTTTCAGGAGCGGATCATCGAGGTCGGCATTGACGAGGTCGACCCGAAGCAGATTCTGAAATAAACTGCCCCATAAACCAAAACTCAGAAACTGGTTGTCGGTCATCTGGAGCCTGTACGTATAGCTGAGCTGGCCTTTAAACCGATGAAATATGTCGGCCCGGTCGGAAAGCAACTCACCGCCGATCCACATTTTGTCCTGATACACCCTTCCATTGCCGTTTGCCCTTATGGTTACAGGGCTGTTGTCGATACGGGTCCAGTCGCGACGGTAATCCAGAAAAAGCTCCCCGTTGGCATACATTCCTGCGAAAGCCGGATTAATGGCAAAAGGATGAAACAAATACTGGTTGGTGAGCGGAAACTGCTGCCCTTTAACTGTGCCGAATACCGCGATCAGCAGCAGCAAAAGAATGTATGTAATTACTTTTCCTCTCATTTAATCAATACAATATGCTCACCGGGCCTTTATACACCAATCTGTCGGCTCCGATAATTACGTAATAATAAGTTCCTTCGGGCAGCGGGTTTCCGTTGTACACCCCATCCCAGTCATTCTGATAGTCTTTCGATTCATACACAAGATTTCCCAAACGGTTATACACCGCAACCTGCATCGGTTTGGCCACGTTTCGCACCTGCCACACATCATTATAACCATCGTTATTCGGTGTGATCAGGTTCATGATGCTGTTCAGTCCGGGCTTGGGGACATCAACGGTAACCGTGAAGCTGATACGGTCCGAACAACCGCCTTTATAAACAGTGACAATATAATTGCCCTGACTATTTACGGTAAACTGTGCTCCCTTTTGGCCACCTGTCCACACAACACTGTCGTAAACTCCCGTGGCAACAAACAATAGACTTTCTCCCTGAAAAATTTCATATTGGCTGTTGTCGTTCACTCTTGTTCCATCGTTCAGCCTGATATCTGCTTCAACAGGATTCGAAATCTCAATCGTCGTAATTTCCTCTGTTCGGCAGCCATAATTTGACTCCGCTGCGAGCACCACATTATATGTTGAGGCCTGTGTGTAGTTATACTCCGGATTTCTTTCCGAACTCACCCCTCCGTCGCCAAACGACCATTCATATGTAATGATGCTTCCGACTGTTACTGACGAATTATTCTGAAAACGGGTTATCTGACCCAGACAGGTTCCTTCAAAGTCAATCTCAATTTCAGGATTATCGGCCACAGGAACAGCATGGTATTTGATCGGTATGGCTCCACTGAGGGTTCTCACCCTGAATCCGATCAGTTTTTCACCGGGTATATCAAACAGGATTTTCAAGGTGTCGCCTTCAGCATCGCCGAATACTCCATCACCGTTCAAATCCCATTCGCGCAGCAGGATGCTGTCGTTTGAAACAATTTTGCTCAACAGAATAGTCGTATCACCAAAACAAACCTGATTAAAATCGAAATCAATAATATTGGTGAACAGTACGATTACCTGGGCCGCCGCAACTGAGCTACAGCCATTCTCGTCCGCTCCGGTTACGGTATAGAGCGTGCTTGTTGAAGGTTGTACAACTACCACAGAATCTTCGCTTCCGGTTGACCAAAGATAAGCGTTGCCTCCGGAAGCTGTGAGTGTAACTTCTTCACCAGGGTCAATGGTGGTTACAGCGGGTGTGACAACGATCAGCGGGGGCTCACTGACAGTGATTGTTATGGTGTCGTAGTAAATATTGTTTGCCTGATCGGTAACACGAAGCCATATCTCCAGTTCTTCCTCGGGAAACAGTTCGATGCTTTGGTTGGTTTCGCCGGTGCTCCAGAGGTAACTTACATCAGGAGGTCCCTGAAGCACAAGCATGTCGCCCAGACAAACATTTCTGTCACCACCCAGAAAATCAATCAACGGACAAAAGCCGGGGTCATAAACAATATCAGGGAGCGCACACAGACGCTGACGAAGTTGTTCTTTCTGATCGCTATCGGGAAGCATTTTCACATAATCCATGGCTGTGATGCCATTGACCTGTGTCGGGGATTGTTCTACCTGAGTGACATACTCACCTGCCCTGATCAGGTTATTTACAGGAGTTTTCCCGTTCCATCTCATGTTGATCAGAGCTTTTGTTCCGCCATAGGTGTAGGTCGAAATTCCGTCGGGCTGCTGAACAACCATGTTGGTAATCAGCGACTCGCCTTCAACAACGATACTTAACGCATAATAGCGGAAGTCATCAGGGATGTTGTTGCCGCTGAAGGTTAGTGTAAGTGTGTTGCCCTGAATGGTCGATTGCATGGTAACGAGTTCCTTGATCCGCAGATACTCAAATATTTCAGTTGCTGAAGATGACCAGATTCGGTCGGTTCCGTCTTTACCATAAACTGCCGCCACCTGGTTCATCTGTGCCTTAAACAGGTCGAAGCTGATGTCGGGCGCGGAAAATCCGTTATTGTAGAATGTGGCTATAAAATGATTATCTGGCCCGCTTTGTTCCGCAATCTGTTGTATGCGACTGATGAACGATGTTGTCAGGGGTTCTCTTTTCAGCTCCACACCCTGAATTGCGGGTAAATTTTCGACCTGTGCGGGGTTGTTTGCTGCTGTAGCGCCACCGTGATAAACGGCAAGGTTGTGCTGCTTTGCAACCGGAACGTGGTCGGGAGCTCCTTCAGGAACCACATAAATATTCATGTCGGCACCACCCTGAATGATCGTTTGCGAGGTGTTCCGGCGGGTGTAGCTGATGTTGCGCAACACTTCAACAAACTGATCGGGTTTGGGTGTTTTGTTCAACCCCTGACTGTTGATCCCGAATTCGGCAGCCCAGATCGTTTCCATATTGCTCCAGTTGAGGAAACCGGGCTTGTAGTTATGCACATCTTCACCTTCATCATCGAATGAATAATGCACTGCGTCCATTTTAAACGGAACTGTCCCCTGAGCACCGTCCGAAAAAAACAGACCCGGATTTCCGCCCTGCCCTTTGAAATAGGGCATCACCTGATCGTGAATGGCAACGTTTCCGCCATCCATCTGAAGTATGAGTGCAAAATCCTTGTTGTATTTCAGCGGTGCCTTGTACACCGTTGGGTTTGCGGGCGGATTGGCAAAAGTGAGTGTGATGACAAAATCCTCAACCGAACTGGCCCGTTCCTGAGCCAAAACAGGCTTAAAAGCAATAATCATCCAAAAAATGATCAATACAAAAACAGTCCTTCGGGTAAACATTGGCATCTTCTACAAAACAAACCATAAAAATAAACATACCTGCTTAACATGCAACAACTCCACGACAATGAGTTATTCACATTTTTTCACACTTCAATTTTTTTATGCCACTGATAATCAACTGATCTTTTTCTGACAGATCGAAACATCCCAACTGAGCATAAAATTAATGGGTCAATATTTGCAAATATACAACCCAAAGAAGTACAAAACCCTTATGTTGTTTGCTGGCCTGTATAACATGTTATGACCCTGAGGAACTTGTCGGGTAAAGACAGATTAATTCCAGGAAAAATTAAAACGATCAGCGAATTCGGATAATACGGAATATGTGTTTTGCCACAAAAAAGACACGAAACTCCATGAAGCATCCTCATACCAACAGATAGCCCTGGTGATGCTGAATAAACTGTTGTCTTTATTTCAACAAAGCCAATTCACAAAGGGTTATCAAGAATTAATTGCTGGCTACCTTTAAAAATTTAGCAGCATGGGTATCAGAACCATTTATTGTTGAAACATAATACATTCCCGGCTTCCAGCTTTCAACGTCAACTTCAAACTCCTGCTCAATTGACTGCTGAATTATCATTTGTATTCCTTCCTGATTGAAAATCGTCATGTAGGTTTTCCCTGCCACAGGAACAGGTACACTAACTGTTAATCTGAAAATGACAGGATTGGGAAAAATTAGTGGCAAGGGTGTTGCCCTTAGGTCCTGTGGCAAATGCACAATCAATTGTTCCAATGGTCTTCCCCAGATTCCACCATATCCTGTTGCGGCAAAAAGCGTTGTTCCGTTGTCTGTTAATGCCCATGTGTAATCACAGCCTGTGTGTTCCCAATACCAGATATTGTCTGAAAGCTTATACACGCCTGTTTCACCACCAACAAACAGTGTTTTTCCAACCTGATAAAATTGATTAAACGTTCCGTAATAGTCTCCATACGGGCTCCACAACTCAATCAGTCCGGCACTGACCAAACTTATCGAACCCGTCTGAAGCAGCTTTCTGTATATGCCACTGGCCGAAGCTGCAACAATGGTATCGCCCTTGATCTTCACCGCATCGAACCGGAATCCGTATTGAGCATGCGGCCATTTTGTCCAGTTTAGACCCAGATCAATGCTTTCGGCAACACCGTCATAACCCGCAATCAAAAGCAGGCTTCCATCAAAATCAATATCGTAGATCGCATCAACCAAATCGGGTTCGGATATGATTACCCAGCTGTCATCTTCCTCCGATCGGGAATATACTTTGTTGCCGGCCAATGCAAACAGCAGGCCGTTTGAACCACAGGTCTTTGTCACATTACCTGATAATCCGGTGCTATATAACTCCCATGCTAAATTGTCTGTTGGAGACCTGAAAACCCCATTCGGTGTGGCGGCATAAAAATACAGGCCATGCATGAGCAGATGTGAAACTCCGCTTGACCCAATCTGTATACCCGACCATTGATCGCCGCTATCTTCTGAGACTGCCAGATTGAAGTCATCTGAAGGAAAGGAAATACCGGAAATGACGAACGGATCAAAAGAAGCTAATGAAGTATTTGCCACGTAATCGTTACTCAGCAATGTCCATTGTGCGGATGCCGGGTAAAACCACAATACAATTACCAATAGGATAAGTTGCTTTTTCATTTTCAAAGGTTTGCATGTTACAAAGATACCTCAGTAAATGAATGAAAGCAATCTTTTTCCTGTTAAAAGAATATGAATAACAAATGATCCCTGACTGCAGAAATTATATGACAAATTCAACAGTCAGGGATCGAGAAATGCATCAGTGTTTTAACAAGGTCTGTCGATAAACCGTATTATCGGTGCTGACCACCTCAAGCAAATAGAGCCCGTTATGCAGGAATTGCATGTTGATGGCATTGAGACCCGAAATATGCAGGATTTGTTTTCCGTGCAGGTCATATACCTTGGCATACTTAACTGTCTGTTGACCTGTGGGTTCAATAGTCAGGATGTCGTGCACCGGATTGGGAAAAACACGGTAATTGAAGGCATGGTTTTCGATGGTGGCACTGGGACCGGCAAAGGTGTATTTTGCGATGAAAAGGTCCTTGTCGAAACTGTAAAACGGCCCGTTAACATCGGTTGACAATATACGCGATCCTGTTCCGGGATCGAAATCCACACTTTTTTGAAAAGTGCCTGCTGACACAACGCTGTTGGACGAAAGCAAACCCAATCCCTTGGCAGCGACAAGTGAATTTGCTCCGTCAATGTCGAAACCGGCCTGCACCTGTCCCGAGAGGTTGTATTCGGCGAAGATGATTCCCGGAGCAGCTACTGCTCCCACCTCAAGCAGTTGTGCCTGTTCAGAGGGATCAATATCAACAAAACCCCAGCCTTCGAACAGGGCATAAAGTGATGATTCGCGCACATGCATGTCAACGAGTGAAACACTGGCAAAATCGGAACCCGAACCAAGGTTTGTATTTCCGATTTTCTTTACCCATTGCGGTGTGCCCTGCGGATTATACTTTATGATAAAGCCGCTGGGTGTTTGGGCATTATCGTCGGATTGCAGCACAAGATTCCCCGGATTGGCAGGGTCGAAATCAGTAGTCCAGGTAAACTCTCCTCCTGCATAAACATTGTTCTGATTGTCAGTGGATATGCCCCTTATTTTGTCCCAACCAACCGGATTGTTCGTGTCGCCGAAATATTTCACCCACTCCAGTCCGAAACTGCTGTTGTATTTTGCAATGTAAGCATCATAGCCATTGGTCATGGGATTGTTTACGGTTCCGGCATTCAGGTCGAAGTCAGCCACTCCGTCAAGGGTCCCACCGAGCAGAATATTGTTGTCGCTGTCAGCTGTAAGCGAATAAACATACATATAGGCAGCCGGAGCTGGGACCGAAATGCTGAATGCGTTTGTCAATGCACCCGAAGATGAAAATTCGAGCAGGAATACTCCTTTGTACAGGTTAACTGTTCCGCCTCCCGTAAGTGTAACCACTGCATCCACATCGGATCTGCCGGCCACAACGACCCTGCCATCGCCAAGCGGGACAATCTCGGAGGCTGCCCCGTCAATGCTGGCATTCATGGCCCATTGAAACTGCCCGGCAGCATCGAACTTCTGCAGATAGGCATCTCCGCCAGACACCGAAGTAAGCAGAAACTGCCCATCGGAGGGGTCAAAATCAACTGTTCCGCTGAACCTTCCGGTAACAAACACTGAACCATCAGCTGACAACTTTACGCCAAAGGCAAAGCCAACGGTTGGTTTCAGCCATTGAATCGCGGCATCTGCATTGTAGACTGCCAGAAAATTACCCGGTGAGAGAAATTCGGCGCTCCCTCCTATCGCATCCATGCTGATTCCGGCATTGCCGTTTCCGATGATGGCAAATCTGTTGGTTCCGTTTGCGCTGATGTCGGTAACATCTTCCAAAACAGCCGGATTGGTGAAACTGTATGCCCAGTTGAGTGTTTGTGCACCAACTGACATCATAACAAATAAATAAGTACTGATAAGTAGCAGTTTTTTCATGATCATGTTGTTTTTGTTGGGTTATTAAGTTGGATCAGGCTTTGACTGATCATGGCGTAAAACTGCATCAATACCAGTTGCTTGTCTATACGGTAAAGTACTTATTTTTGATTGGGGTGCGCTTAACCTCCAAATATTTCTAATAGATCCTAAAGACCCAAAAGAGGGTTCAGTTCAAAACTAAGCAATTTATCTGCCGTTTCCCTGCAAATATACCACCGACAAGTCAGTTAGTTTAAGCAACAAATAAGGAATTTTATTGCAAAGCTTTATGGAAATGGCAGATAAAAAGAAGCTGGACTTAGCCGCAATTAACTATGGGCATTCTATGTTTGTTTTTTGGCCGCCTCTTCGCTCTTTTTAACCTTTAATCTGACAGCCAATTGTGATGTCCTGGTTATTTCAGGATTAGTTCCGCCTCAGGCGGACGACCCTCTGATCTATAAAAAAAAAGAGGGCATCCCTGCCCCCTCTTTGGCTCCCCCTGCTGGACTTGAACCAGCGACCCTCTGATTAACAGTCAGATGCTCTGACCAACTGAGCTAAGGAGGAAAATATTTTCCGTTTCTTAGACGATTTTTCTCAATTATGAGGGTGCAAAAATACAGGTTTTTCGCTTACCTCCAATAGTTTTTGAATTTTTTTGTGCCCCGGGCGCTTCTCCGGCATCAATGCGCCTCAAGCCAGTTGGTTCCTGTGCTCATTTCAACCAGCACCGGCACATCCAGTTTCAGGGCCTCTTTCATGCCCTGTAGCACAATGTTTTGTACCTCTTCCTGCTCCGGTTTAAACACATCGAACACCAGTTCGTCGTGCACCTGAAGGATCATTTTTGATTGGAGTTTCTGCCTTTTCAGCTGTTCATGGATGCGTATCATGGCGATCTTGATCATATCGGCCGATGAACCCTGTATCGGTGCGTTGATGGCGTTGCGCTCAGCAAATCCCCTGACCACACTGTTCGATGAGTTGATGTCGCGCAGATACCTCCGGCGCCCGAGCATGGTTTCCACATAGCCGTTTTTCCGGGCAAATTCAATCTGGCTGTTCATATAGGCCTTTATTCCGGGATACTCCCTGAAATAATTCTGGATGATCTCAGCGGCCTCCTTCCGCGGAATCCCCAATCGTTCAGCGAGTCCGAAGGCGCTGATTCCGTAGATGATACCAAAATTAACCATCTTGGCATTGCGGCGCATGTCGCGGTCAACTTCGTCAAGGGGCAGACCATAGACCTTTGCAGCTGTAGCAGTGTGGATGTCGAGCCCCTGCCCGAAAGCTCCGATCATCCCCTTATCTCCGCTCAGGTGTGCGATGATGCGTAATTCGATCTGGGAATAGTCGGCCGAAAGCAACACATAATCGCTGTTGCGGGGCACGAATGCCTTTCGGATTTCGCGGCCTCTTTCTGTTCTGATGGGGATATTTTGCAGGTTCGGGTTGTTGGAACTCAGGCGGCCGGTGGCGGCCACTGCCTGGTTGTAGGTGGTGTGTATGCGGTTGTCGCGCGGGTTGACAAGCCCGGGAAGGGTGTCAACATAGGTGGATTTAAGTTTCGTAAGCGAACGGTAATCAAGTATGAGCGGAACCACAGGATGATCGTGTACCATGCGCGTAAGCACTTCTTCACCTGTCGGATACTGGCCGGTTTTGGTTTTTTTTGCGTTGGTGCTCAACCCCAGTTTTTCGAACAAAATCTCACCAAGCTGTTTCGGTGAACCAATGTTAAAGTTGCTTCCCGATAAGCGGTAAATATCCTGCTCGATCTGTTCGATTTCGCGGCCGAGTTCGTCGCCGATGATTTGCAGGGTTGCTGTATCGATTTTTACTCCTTCGGCTTCCATTTCAGCCAGCACGGGCAGCAGTGGCATTTCCAGGCTGGTCATGAGGCTTTGTACCTTGCGCTCGAAGAGTTTAGGTTCCAGCACCTGTCTGAGCTGCAGGGTTATATCGGCATCTTCGGCGGCATACTCTTTGATTTGTTCCGCATCCACATCGCGCATGCTGCCCTGCTGTTTTCCCTTTTTTCCGATAAGGCTTTCGATGGGCACCGGGCTGTAATTGAGATAGGTTGACGCCAGAAAATCCATGTTGTGCCGCAGATCGGGCTCAATCAGATAGTGCGCTATCATGGTGTCGAAAAGCGGTCCCTGAACTTCAATGTCGTACCATCGGAGCACCGATATATCATATTTCAGGTTTTGACCTGTTTTTTCGATGGTTGTATCCTCGAGCAATGGCTTAAAGTGACTCAGTATGGTGCAGGCTTCGTGATAATTTTCGGGGAGTGGAACGTACCATGCTTTGCCCGGTTGTGTGCAAAACGAAATACCTACAATTTCGGCCGTATGGGCGTCAACCCCGGTTGTTTCGGTATCAAAACAAAAACCACCCGAAACCCGGAGCGCAGATGCCAGTTTCTCATAATCTGCCTTATTATTGACCAAGATATAGTTATGCGGTGTATTTGAGATGTTTCTGAGGTTTATGGACTGCGGGTTATCCACAAGCTCTTCATTGGAGCTAAATAAATCATGTTCAGGGGATTTAACCGGAGAATAAAGAGCGGCTACCCTTTTGGCAAAGGTTCTGAATTCAAGTTCCTCAAACAAAGCATTGAGCTTTTCGAAGTCGGGTTTCACAAGTTCGAGTCCGGCTGCATCAAACGGAACGGGTGCATCGGTGAGAATGGTCGCCAGTTGCTTTGATTGAAGTCCCTGAGCGGAAAACTGTTCCAGGTTTTCCCTGAGTTTTCCTTTTTGATCGTGGGTGTTTGCCAGCAGGTTTTCGATAGAACCATAGTCGGAAATGAGCTTAATGGCTGTTTTTTCGCCCACCCCCGGAATGCCCGGAATGTTGTCGGATGCATCTCCCCACAGCCCAAGGATATCGGTAAGCAGGGCAGGATGCTGCAAACCATATCGGCTACAGACTTCTTCAATCCCCCAGATTTCGGGTTTTTCGCCTCCCCGGGAGGGTTTATACATCTTGATGTTTTCGGTAACCAGTTGCCCGAAATCCTTGTCGGGGGTCATCATAAACACCTCAAAACCTTCTTTTTCAGCATTTTTGGCCAAAGTACCGATCACATCATCGGCTTCATAGCCATCGGCCATCAGCAGGGGGATGTTGAATGCCTTGATGAGGTCAACGATATATGGCAATGACTTCGCCAGGTCTTCGGGCATTTTTTCGCGGTTTGCCTTGTATTCGGCAAAGTCTATGTGCCGTTGTGTAGGCGCAATTGTATCAAAGGCCACGCCAATATGGGTTGGTTTTTCGCTGGTCAGCAGCTCAAGCAGGGTGTTGGCAAAACCGAGAATGGCTGAGGTGTTGAGTCCTTTTGAGTTGATGCGCGGATTTTTATTCAATGCAAAAAAAGCCCTGTATATCAATGCCATGGCATCCAGCAAAAAAAGTTTCGGGCGTGTTTGTTCCATATTACATGGTTTCAGAAGATGATAAAACAATACTGTTCAAAGGCTTGGATTTCAATTGTGAAATCAGGAGCCTTTGATGATGGTCATTTCGTCGATCAGATGCGAAGCACCGGCAAATTTGTCGATGATAAACAACACAAAGCGAATATCGACCGAGATGTTTCTGCTCATTGCGGGGTCATACATCAGGTCGCTCATGGTGCCTTCCCAGCAACGGTCGAAGTTGATGCCCACCATATGTCCGTCGGCGTTGAGCACCGGACTCCCTGAGTTGCCTCCGGTTGTGTGGTTTGATGCGGCAAAAGCCACCCTCATCCGCCCGTCCTTGTCGGCATAATCCCCAAAGTCTTTTGTCTGGTGCAGTTGTTTAAGTTTCTTTTCCACAACGTAATCATAAATTGTGGGGTCTTCTTTTTCCAGGATACCTTCAAGCGTAGTATAATGCTCATAATAAACTGCATCGGCGGGCGCATAACCCTCCACTTTGCCGTAGGTTACCCTCAGTGTGAAATTGGCATCGGGATAGAATCGTTTGTCGGCTTGCATTTCCATGAGGCCTTGCATATAGATGCGCTGGAGGCTGTCGATGCCGGTGTTGTATGCTGCAAGTTGCTCGCGGATCTGTCCGTTGTAAAAGTCCCGCATATCTGTGGTAATTCTGAAGGCTGGGTCGGTAGTGAGGCGACGCAGTTTGTTCGTTCCAAAGTCATTCAACAGGTTCATTACGGCTGTTTCTGAGGCAAACAAAGATTTATCAAATAGTTTGTCAACATAAGCCTGAAAATCACCACCGAAGTCTTTTTCAATTTCATCCAGAAAGGCGGGTCGGAATGGTGCCGGTTGTTTCATGGTATATAGCCGTAGCAGTGCAACGGCCACTTCGCGGTCGATGGGTTGGTGATAGTCTTTAAAAAATGCAGCTGTTTGATTTTTTAGTCCTTCCACAAGCTTGTTCATTTTTGTTGCATCAGGGCTCGACTTGCGGCTTTCTTCCACCAAGGGCCAGAATCGGTTTGCAAAAGCGAGAAGTTCAATGCCCAGACCGGCTTCGTTGATATAATCTGATGCAAGCATGAGTGGTTCGAGTGCCGCGTAGGAGTTCTGAAACGCGGGTATCAGGCCTCCGTAAACTGTTATACGGTTGCTTTCGGCATTTGCCCAGTTCTGAAATTCATGTTCCTGTACCTGTTTCCTTTCAACTCCGTTCAACCTGCGGATGCCCTTGCTTTCGCCGATCATTTTTTTCCAGGCGTTTGCTACTCTTGCGTCTTTGGCAGCATACTGCAGTCGGATTTTTGCATCGGTTGCTGAATACTTTTTAAACGCTTCAAGCCTGATGTCGCGCAGGGCAATCTTATGCGGATTGGTTACTTCGGTGGTTTGCTGAACCCCAAAAGAAGGGATGTATTGTCTGGTGCGGGCCGGATAGCCGAACACAAAGGTGAAATCATTTTCTTCCACGCCATTCAACGAGATTGGAATATGATACGCAGGTTTGTACGGGACATTTTCGGTGCTGTATTCGGCGGGCTTGCCTTCTTTATTCACATAAATCCTGAAAACGGCGAAGTCACCCGTATGCCTTGGCCACACCCAGTTGTCGGTGTCGCCGCCAAACTTGCCGATGTTGCTCGGCGGAGCACCAACGAGCCTGATGTCGCGAAATGTCTGTGTGTAGAGCATAAAATACTGGTTACCCTGATAAAATGCTCTGACCGATGTTTCGAGACCCGATTCGCGGGCTGCTGTTTCGGTGATCTTGCGGCTGTTTTCTCGTATGGCTGCTGCACGCTGTGATTCGGTCATCTCGGGCGTTACACCATTTAAAACCTGAACTGTAACCTCTTCCATGCGCTTCAGCATCACAGCTGTCAGACCCGGATTGGGCAATTCCTCAGACAGGCTCATGGCCCAGAATCCGTTTGTGAGGTAATCGTTTTCGATGGTGCTGTGTTTCTGAATTTCGTTGAATCCGCAGTGGTGGTTGGTAAACAGTAATCCCTTGTCGGAAACAAGTTCGCCCGTACACCCTCCTCCGAACAGCACTATGGCATCCTTCAGGCTCGATTGATTGACAGAATAGATATCCTCTGCCGAAATCCGCATGCCCATCTCCTTCATTTCTTTTTCGTTGAGTTGCTGCAGCAACATCGGAATCCACATGCCCTCTCCGGCAATAAGCAGTCTGGTCGCTAGAAAAGCCAGTATCAGAAAAAACGATCTTTTCATGGTAATTTTTAGGATTTTGGGGTAAAAATACGAAAAAGGCGACAAATTGTGCCTTTGTCAACCGATATGACTGTTGATGATGTTTCGTATGTGTATTTGAGGTGCCTCCTCCCAGGTGATCATGGCATTCACCAGCTTAAACAAGTTATATTCTTTCAAATCAGCAATATGAACTTCTCTTTCTTCGGCGAGGCCTTGCATAAGTATTGATTGCCTTTGGGTTCCGGGCAATAAGGGTGTGGAAGGGGTAATCCATTTGCCCTGCTTGTCGCGGAGGATGATGTTGCAATAAGAAGTATCGCTAAGAAAGCCGTTTCGCGTGATCAGTATATCATCGCAATCCTGTCGCTGTTCCAATAGCTTGTTGATGCAGGAACGGTCGGCAAACTTGTGCGCATAGCTACAATCTGCTGCCTCAACCAATCTGAGGCTTTTGATGGGCTTGAGCTGATATGGCACGAATTCGGGAGGTGCGATTCCGGGGGAATAAGAAATCCGGCATTTATATAATCCTTTTTGCGGAACATCAAACCCGTCAAGATAAAGGTTCAGGTCGGGATAGACTGATTCTTCGCCACAAAACTGCAGGGCACGGGCCATCCGCTCTTCATGCAGCGGAAGATTCCCGAACTGCCCGTTGCATAGCCTGATGCTTTCAAAAAATTTATAAATCATATTCCGGCCTCCAATGGCAGGTAAACCTTACTGACCAATTCGTCATATTCATCCTGCATATTGCTGTTTACTGTTATTCCGCCACCGGCTTTAAAGATCAGTCCATTAGGTGTTTGTTCGATATAACGAATCATTACTGCGCTCTCCAGTCCGGTTCCGTCGAAGATCCCAAAAACACCAGTGTAATACCCTCTTTCATATTGTTCGGCTTCGAGGATGATTTCGACCGTCCGTTTTTTTGGTGCACCGCTTATTGAACCTGCCGGAAGCAAGGTTACAATGATATCTCCAATGCGGTCAAGATGGTTTTCAGGAAGCCTTCCCGAAATGAGTGAACTTGTTTGCAATAATTTTCCTCTGATCGTGGTGATTTCTTCGACAAACCTGAACTTTTCCACGCGTACGTCCATCGAAACCATGTTGAGGTCGTTGCGTATGAGATCAACTATAGTATAATGCTCGGCCAGTTCTTTTTCGTTGCCCAGAAGTTTGTTGACTGCATCGGGTATGGTGGCGTCAATTGTGCCTTTCATGGGGAAGGAATATATCATATCATCACTGATACGGATAAAAGGTTCGGGCGAAAAAATAGTGCACTTGTCCTTTAACCAAAGTTTAAAGGGTGCTTTGCTTCGCAGAAAAATTTCCTTCAAACCCAGATTGGTGCTGATGTGTACGGGCATGGTGAGGTTAAGCAGGTATGAATCGCCGCGTTGAAGGTGGTGCATGACTTTGTTAAAAGCAACACCATACTGCCCAAAATCCGGCATTTCCAATGTCAGAAGGGGCTTTGGTTCCGGTTGAAAAGAGACGGTTTGGCTCAGATTGCTTGTTTGGTTCACCTGATAAAGGATTTCTCGGCTGTCGATTTGATCAAGTCTTATAACCAACGGCTTTTGAAGCAGGAAATCGAATACGAACAAAAAGGGAATTCCATTTTTGCCCCATTCGTTCATGCAGGAGACAGCTTGTGTTGTGTTCATTCAAGTCAGGAACTCAAAGCAAAGTGCAGGTTCAGATGATTTTCTTTTCTTCCTCGCCGAAAGGCACTGTAATTTCAATATTTTCAGGGAGTTTTAAACTTTTATACAATTTCGGGGCCACCGGTTCAATGTAGGGATAAAGGAAGGAGTTCACAGAAGCTTTTTCGGCAAGCCATTGCCTGCCGGCATCGAAGTAATTGATCACAAAAATCAACACACTCAGGATGAGAATACCTTTAAGCACCCCAAATACAAGGCCGGCAACTTTGTTCAGAAATCCCAGCATGAGCAGGTCAACAAATTTTTCAACGATGCGGCCGAGAAAAACAACAGCGATCAACACCAACACAAATGTTAGTGCAAAGCTAATGATAGACAGGTACTTGGTTGTCAACGAAAAATATGTCTGCAGGAAATCGGCGGTGACATCCGAAAAATAAACCGCAACATAAATGCCAGCAATCAAGGCAACCAGAGATGTGAGTTCGATGATGAATCCTTTGTTGTATCCGCTAATTGCCGAAAGAATCAGCATAATGGCAAAAATGATGTCTAAGTAATTCATGGCATTATTTTATTATTCTCCTTGTGAGTTCCGTAGAAAAAACAAAATCTCTCAATTCGGGGTTATCTGTGTCCAGAATTGTATTTTTGTCTCCTTCCCACCACAGTCTTCCGTTGTAGAGAAAGGTAATCCGCTGGCCGATCTGCAGCACCGAATTCATGTCGTGTGTGTTGATTACTGTGGTAATATTGTATTCCTGCGTAATCTCACTGATGAGTTCATCAATCACCTCCGCTGTTTTTGGATCAAGTCCGGAATTGGGTTCGTCGCAAAACAAATAACTCGGGCTGTTGGAAATAGCTCTGGCAATTGCAACACGCTTCATCATACCTCCACTGATTTCCGACGGATATAAATTATTCACGTTGACCAGATTCACACGTTTCAGACAGAAATTAACACGTTCAAGTTTTTCTTCATTGCTCAAGTCGGTAAACATATTCAACGGAAACATTACATTTTGCTCCACGGTGAATGAGTCGAAAAGGGCACCACCCTGAAACAGAACACCCATTTCCTTACGTATGTCCTGTTTGCGTTTTTCGCTGATTCCCGAAAAAGGCCGGTTGTCGTAAAGTATCTCTCCTCCGTCAGGATCGAGAAGGCCGATACAGCATTTCATCAGCACTGTCTTGCCCGAACCGCTCTGACCGATGATCAGGTTGGTTTTGCCTTTTTCGAAACTGGTGCTGATGTTGTCGAGCACAACCCTTTCGGCAAATGATTTGCTTATGTTCTTGACAAAAATCATATGAGCAGGAGCTGGGTGAGAATAAGGTCGAAGAAAATGATCAATATGCTGCTGTACACCACCGCTTTGGTGCTTGCCCTGCCCACTTCGATCGAGCCACCCTGAACATTGTACCCGAGAAATCCCGAAACAGACGAAATGATGAATGCAAAAACCAAAGTCTTGATCATGGCATAGGTGACTGTAAACGGCTCGAACCAACCCCGCAAACCCTGAATGAAGTCGGTTGATGTCACCAGATCGGTGACCACACAGGCACCCCAGCCCCCAAAAATTCCCAGCACAATGCTAAAGGTTATGAGCACCGGGTTGAACAGCATTGCTGCAGTTATCTTTGGTAATATGAGGTAGTTGGCCGGATTAACGCCCATCACCCTGAGTGCATCTATCTGCTCCGTTACACGCATGGTTCCTATTTCAGAGGCAATCCTTGATCCGACTTTGCCGGCAAGAATCAGGCTGATGATGGTGGGCGAAAACTCGAGAATAACCATTTGTCGGGTGGTAAAACCAACCATTGACAAAGGAATCAAAGGCGAATCAATGTTGTAGGCCGTTTGAATGGCTACGATCGCTCCTGTAAAAACCGATATAATAGCCACAATACCAAACGAATCCACACCAAGTCCAATAAACTCGGTCATCAGCTGACGCCGGAACACAGGCCCTTTGTCGGGCCGCTTGAAGGTCGTAAACATGAGCAGCAGGTACTCACCCAGCATCCGGATCATGACCATATGGTATCCTTTAAAAACACCGCTAAGGTAATTCATAATAAAGTACCATACCTCCGAAAATCCCAATTTCTTAAACACCTGCTCCGCAAACATCATCACTATGGTTTGCTGTTGTCTTCAAAATCCGTAAAACCCTTTCGGCCTGATCCCTTAAAAACATGTATTTTTGGCCCGGTATGACACATAAATTTTCTTTACTGAAACGAACTTCTTCAAAGGTTTTCATTTCGGCTTTTCTGCTTGGCTGCCTGCTGCTGGCGGGTTGCTCCAGCACCCGCTCCCCTTACCGGCCGGCCATGAAACACAAGAAAAGAAACTGTGACTGCTCCCGATGGGGATATGTTCCTGTCCTCGAAAAACCTGCCACCAAACCCTATGCCTGCTGATACATCCATTCTGGCGCGTTACCTGCCCGAACCAGCTGTTGGTTTGGTTTTTGATTCACTGAAACTGAACAATATTCAGCTGACTGTGAGCAGGTCGCGAAAATCAAAGCTGGGCGACTTCAGACCGGGATTGCCGGGAAAAAGACACAGAATCTCCGTAAATGGCGACCTCAACCCTTTTCATTTTCTGATTGTTTATGTACACGAACTGGCACATGCTGTGGTGCATAACCAATATGGCAATAAGGTACTGCCTCATGGAAAAGAATGGAAGGTTGCCTACAGGCAATTGATGCAACCTTATCTGGAATTAAAGATATTTCCGGATGATGTTACACGCACACTGAACAACTATCTCCGCAACGCAAAAGCCATCAATGGCACCGACCTTGCGATGACACGGGTGTTGGCAGGATATGACAAGGGCAGCAAGGAAGGTACTGAAATCGAACATCTTCCCAAAGGCGCCGTGTTCAGGTCTTCGAACGGAAAAGTGTTCAAAAAACTCGACCAAAGGCGAAAACGCTTTGTTTGCCAGTGTATGACCAGTGGAAGATTGTATCTTTTTAATCCCCTGGCCAGGGTCGAAAAGCTCGATGCAAACGATTGAGAGAGTTTTTACTACTTTTGCAGCGCTTTGTTACATAATAATTTCTCCTGATGAAAGTTAACCCAAACCATTATTGTGTGATCATGGCCGGTGGCATTGGTGCCCGTTTCTGGCCCATGAGCACTACCATGCGCCCCAAACAGTTTATCGATATTCTGGGACTCGGAAAAACACTGATCCAAATGACCTTTGACAGGCTATGCCGTATCTGTCCGCCCGAAAACATCTATGTAGTCACCAACGACATTTACCGCGATCAGGTGCTTGAACAACTGCCGGCCATCAGTGCTGCACAGGTTTTGTGCGAACCTGCGAGACGCAACACCGCTCCCTGCATTGCCTATGCAAACCACGTGATTATGGCCAAAAATCCGGAAGCAACCATCATGGTAGCCCCGTCGGATCACATTATCCTCAACGAAGAAGAATTCACGAGAAATGTGCTTGATGCCATGAGTGCCGCCACCCGGAACAACTGGCTGATAACTCTGGGCATCGAACCGAGTCGCCCGGATACCGGATATGGGTACATCCAACTGATGGATAAAGAAATCCTGCCTGAACTTCCAAAACTTAGGAAGGTGAAAACATTCACCGAAAAACCCAACCTTGAGCTTGCACAGAGTTTTCTGGCCAGTGGCGACTTCAGGTGGAACTCCGGAATCTTTATCTGGTCGCTGAAGAGCATCAATGAGGCCTTCGAAAAGTTCCTGCCCGAAGTGAACGACCTGTTCAGGGAAGGAAACGGAATATACGGAACCGCACAAGAAACCGAATTCATACAAAACACTTATTCGGTCTGCCGTAACATATCCATCGACTACGGCATCATGGAAAAAGCCGACAATGTTTATGTGATGTCCGTCGAATTCGGCTGGAGCGACCTGGGAACCTGGGGTTCGCTTTACGACATCCGGAAAAAGGATGCTGCACAAAACGCAATTGTTGGAAATCACGTAATGGCTTATGATACAAAAGGCTGTATTGTCAATATGCCCAAAGATAAACTGGTAGTGCTTCAAGGGCTTACCGATTACATTGTGGTTGAAGAAGACAATGCACTGCTTGTTTGCCGCCGCGAAGACGAACAACAGATCAGGCAGTTTGTTAACGATATTAAGGTAGAAAAAGGTGAACGTTTTGTGTGATCTGTATTCCTGTTTTTGTATGTAATCATTTTAAATCAAATAACTAATATGAAGAGAATTATCCTGATTTTGTTAATTGTATCGGCACTGTGGCGCTTTCAGGTCCGGGCCGATGAGGGTATGTGGATCCCTATGCTGGTCGAAAAACTTAACTATGCTACCATGCAGGAAATGGGGCTTAAACTAACAGCCGAACAAATTTACAGCACCAACCAAAGCAGCCTTAAGGATGCTATTGTGATCTTCGGCCGTGGTTGTACAGGCGAAATGATCTCCGACAAAGGACTGCTGCTGACCAACCACCATTGTGGCTATGGATCCATACAGTCAATAAGCACGGTCGAAAACGACCATTTAACCAATGGTTTCTGGGCAGCCTCATTTGCTGAGGAAATCCCGATTCCGGGACTCACCGTGCAGTTTCTGATACGCATGGAAGATGTCACAACAAGGATGTTGAACAACATCAATGCTGACATGACAGAGGCCGATCGCCGGAAAGCACTTGCCGAAAACCGTAAAGCAATTGAAGAAGAGGCTGTTAAAGACACGCATTATAATGCTGTTGTAAAAGATTACTTCGAAGGAAATGAATTCTACCTTTTGGTTTATGAAACCTTCAGGGATGTGCGCCTGGCCGGAACACCACCCGAAGTAATCGGAAAATTCGGTGCCGACACCGACAACTGGATGTGGCCGCGTCACACAGGCGACTTTGCCTTGTTTCGTGTGTATGCCGGACCGGACAACAAACCTGCAGAATACAGCGCTGAAAACGTGCCATTTAAACCCAGACACCACCTGCCCATCTCCATCGAAGGAGTGAAAAAAGGCGATTTCTCCATGATCCTGGGCAACCCCGGAAGCACCGACAGATACCTTACTTCATGGGGTGTTGAAATGGCCATCAATGAATCCAACCCAACCATCGTAAAAATACGGGCTGAAAAACTCAGAATCATGGAAGAGGGCATGGAAGCAAGCGAAAAAGTCAGGTTGCAATATGCCTCCAAACATGCCGGTACCTCAAACTACTGGAAGTATTTCATCGGACAAACCCGTGGCCTGAAAAGACTTAATGTGGCAGATAAGAAAAAACAGATCGAAGAAGATTTCACCCACTGGATTGAAGCCAGCCCCGAACATATGGCCGCCTATGGACAAGCACTCCCTTTGATTTCAGGAGCTTATCAAACACTTGGAAAGTATAATCTTCAGCGCTGGTACCTCACCGAAGCCGTTATGAGGGGCAGCGAAGTGCCCGGATACGCCAACCGCTTCAAACGATTAGCCGATCTGCTTGCCGATAAAAACGCCGACAAAGATGCAGTGAACAAGGAAATTGAACGACTGAAGAAAGGGATTGATGACCACTTTAAAAACTTCGACGCCGGCATTGACCAAAACATGCTTGCCAATATGATGCGCATGTTTTACGAGGATGTGGCACCTGAACAACAGCCTGAAATCCTTGGGCAAATCGTCAACAAATACAAAGGCAATTTCGATGCCTGGGCTGCTGATGTGTTCAAAAAAACCCATTTTGCCGATCCCGGCAAAGTGAGGGCTTTACTGCAAAACCCAAAGGCAAAAAGCATCACCGGCGACCCGGCTTATGTCCTGATCAGGGCTTTCAGCGAAATGTCGTCACAACTGCAGAAAAACACCGCATTAGCTAATGATAATCTCCAGAAAGGCAACCGGCTCTTTGTGGCAGGCCTGAAAGCCATGCAACCGGGCAAAGTGTTTTATCCAAATGCAAACTTCAGCCTCAGGCTCACATACGGAACCGTACAGGATTATTACCCCGCCGATGCCGTCCATTACAACTACGTGACAACCATGACCGGTATCATGGAAAAGGAAGACCCGACAACATGGGAATTCGTTGTGCCTGAGAAACTCAAGGAGATATACAAAAACAAGGATTTCGGGCCCTACGGAACCAAAGACGGACAAATGATCGTCAACTTCCTCACCGACCACGACATCACAGGCGGCAATTCGGGCAGCCCGGTGATTGATGGACAGGGCCGACTGATTGGCCTGGCATTCGATGGCAACTGGGAAGCCATGAGCGGCGATATTGCATTCGAACCTGCACTGCAACGCACCATCAGTGTTGATATCCGCTATGTGCTTCTTGTTATGGACAAATTCGCCAACGCACAAAACCTGATTCAGGAGTTGGACATCAGGGGCAATTAAAAACTGATAAAAACAGCTGAAAATAATTCATCTGTCATTTGAATAAAACTGCCGTTTTCATGTTGAGAACGGCAGTTTTACTTTTATAGGTATCAGCAAAACCTATTGAATTTTACTTCCGGAAGTTTCTATGAAGGAATCAAACTGTTAAAACATACTTTTTGGTTGATTCGCGTTTTTCGTTTCAGAACCACATGAGCAACCAACTTAGTTTTTGCTTAGTTTTGGTACATGAGAAGCAACCTCATCCTCGAAAACAACCAGCCCCGCCGCATCCTGCATCCATCGGGAACGGTGGAGCTTGATAACGGGCTGGGTTCCATTCCGGTGTACCACTACCACCTCACGGATCATTTGGGTAATGTGCGCGCGGTGATCACACCGGGCAGCAACAACGAGGCTATATTGGTGCAGGCCAACGATTATTATCCCTTTGGCATGGTACACAGTACCGCCCCCGCCACCAACCTCTACCTCTACAACGGCAAAGAAGCCCAAAAAGAAATGACAGGCAGGTGGTATGATTACGGGGCGAGGTTTTATGATGCGCAGATTGCACGCTGGCATAGTGTGGATCCGTTGGCGGAGAAATTCAGAAGGATGTCTCCCTATAATTACGCAGGCAATAATCCTATTCGTTTTATTGACCCTGACGGAATGCAAATGACCGATTTTAAAGATAAAGACGGAAATCTTATTCAGCATATCGAAGATGGCTCAAATGCAGTATTTCAATTAACGGGAGATAGCCGGTCTGAGGAGTATTTTAAATTTACTGGCTATGATGAAAAGCAAGGAGGGAAGAATGAAGTTAATGTTGAAAGTGCAATAAAAGGTGCCCAAGATTATACGAGGGAAAACTACACTTCGGATATCAATGACAAGGGAGTCTGTACTCAAACATATTGCAACTACGGCACAATGAATATTGCAAAAACCTATGAATCCGCAGTTGAAGCTACTGGAAAAACAGCCGATATAAGTGATGTTAAAGGTTCTGCAAGAACGATAGGGGACAACCTATCTAAATCGCAGGTCGTTAAAACTGCAACAGATTTATCTGCGGCTCAAAAATCAGCTAAAGAAGGTAGCTTAGTTATTGGTTACTGGCCAGGTCATATTTTTACTTTAAACAAACAAGGCATGGTTAATAATGTTGGTGCACCAAGAGCTAAGAACAATGTTTTTGACCCGAAATACACGGAAGATAAAGGTCAGAAATTTTATATTATACAGGTTAAGTAAACTCTAAATACTTACAGATGATTAATTTTATTGCAACACTTGCCCTGATAATAATATCCTTCAGTTGTTCTGTTCCGAGGGTTAGAAGTAATTTTGATGAGTTTAGTAGTAAGTTTAAGGAAATTAATCTTCCATATCAAATGAACGATTCATTAGCCTTCGAAAATTGGAATTCACCTGACTTTATAGACACTAATTATGTGAAGGAGTACAAACTACTTGCACAACATGCAAACAGAGATTATCCGCTTAAATTACAGGATTATAAGTGTTCTTACATTGGCAGATATCAAGCGAATGATTATGTAGTCTTATTGTACAAAACCTATACAACAGAAGCGGGTCGAGGCAATCCCGAAATCATTTTAGTCACTTTTACAGTGACGGGTGAAAAGAAAGATGAAATAACAGCGTTGTGGAATGATGCGGAAGACCCTTTATACAGCCAAAGGGTGACTCTGGACATTTCCAACTCTAATACAATATCCGTAAAATCAATAATCAAGTATAATGGGTATTTAAATGGTAAAATTGTTCCCAAAAAAATAACAGAGAGAACATTAGTCTATGAAATAAATACTGAAGGTCTAATAGTAAGGAAAGTAAGTACTGAAAAGGAGTTATTTATAGATGATAATCCAGATATTCTTGATGATTTTCCAAGTGAATAGCATAAAAGCCCGGCAAGTCCGGGCTTTTTGCTTTATAGAGCAGCAACATTTTTCTGAAAGAAATCCTTAAACTTATTTTTAGTGAGCATACAATCAATCATCCTAAAGAGGGCTTGTTTGTCGGGTTCTTCCAATTGCTCAATCATCCCCCCCGCTGGCGCGGATTTGTAATCCGTGCCGCAAAAAACCCCCCGCTGGCGCGGATTTGCAACTTAGCGAAGCGATCTCACGAGGCGAAGCCGAGTAATCCGTGCCTCACGAAAACCAATTCATCATTTTTCACCAGAAACAAATAGGATATACAAATTATGTACATTTGATTCGTGAGGCGAAATAACAAAATCGAAAACAACCAGCCCCGCCGCATCCTGCATCCATCGGGAACGGTGGAGCTTGATAACAGGCTGGGTTCCATTCCGGTGTACCACTACCACCTAACCGACCATCTGGGCAATGTGCGCGCGGTGATCACACCGGGCAGCAACAACGAGGCTATAGTGGTGCAGGCCAACGATTATTATCCTTTTGGCATGGTGCACAGTACCGCCCCCGCCACCAACCTCTACCTCTACAACGGCAAAGAAGCCCAAAAAGAAATGAACGGGAGGTGGTATGATTACGGCGCTAGGTTCTACGACCCAAGTTTAGGACGTTTTCATACAATTGACCCGCTGGCTGCTGATTACGATAATTTATCTCCTTATGGCTACTGCGCAGGGAATCCAATCAAATATATAGATGTTAACGGTGAATTTATTGGAACCATTATTGGAACCGTTGTTGGTGGAGTAGCTGGGGCTTATGACTCTTACAAGAAAGGCGGTGATGTATGGGCAGGTGCTGCAGAAGGTGCTGTTTCTGGAGCAATAGCTGGAGCAACCGTTGATTTAGCAGTTGCGGCTACAGTTGCCACAGGAGGCGGTGCTTTAGTTGTCATTGGCGCAGGAGCGGCAGCAGGAGCGATTGGAGGTGCTGCTGGTGCTGTTGCAGGTGATGCAACCGGACAGGTAGTAACAAGTGTAAATAAGGGAAGTAGTATTTCAAATGCTGTAAGCAACATAAATACAACTAATATGGCCGACAAGGCTAAAACAGGTGCTGTAACTGGTGCAATTGGGGGAGCTGCAGGTGGTGCCGTGGGTAAAGGTCTTCAAGCGGCCAGTAATTCTACAAAAGCGGTACAAGGTACAATGTCTAAAAATATTACAGAAACAGCGAAAACATTAACGAAAATGGGGGCTGATGAGAAGACAGTGGGAACCGCAGTTAATAAGATTACAACAGGCATGGGTGAAGCAGGAAGGAATACAGTAAATACAACTAACAAGGTAGCCGCTGGGACTGGCATGGCAACCGAATCTGCTATAAAAGTAGGTCAAATGCAGAAGGAGGAGAAAAAGTGAAATTAATCATAAAATTATTTTTCATTTTAGGCATTGCTTTTTGGGGCTTGGGTTTATTGTATAGTTTTTCAAAACTTATCGCATTAAATGGTTTAGGGGACATTTTTGAGATGAATGAGGCTCGAAATGCAAAAACAGAAATAATCAGGGACTCAACAGATATTAGTATATTATACACATACCAAGTCGAGGGGAAGGTGTATCAAGACAATTATAAAATGTTTGTAGAGTATTTTGAACAATGTGGCATTGATACCATTGTAGTTAAATACAATAAATACTTTCCTATGGTTAGTTTTATTGATGGTGTTCCGTTAAAAATCAGAAAGCAAAAAACAGGTATTTTTATATCTACGTTTTTTTTATTGTTTCTTATTTTACTTTGGAAATTGAGCAATAAAGATAAATGGATTAAAACATACGAAGAAGTTGGAAATAGGCCTTGGCTATATCCAGATGACCAAACAATCAAAAATCCATTTAAACGATTTGTAAATAGATTGTTTAAGAAATAGCATAAAAGCCCGGACTTGCCGGGCTTTTTGCTTTATAGAGCAGCAACGTTTTTCTGAAAGAAATCTTTGAACTTGTTTTTGGTGAGCATGCAATCAATCATCCTGAAAAGGGCTTGTTTGTCGGGTTCTTCCAATTGCTCAATCATCCCCCCCGATAACTATGATTAAAACAAGAACTTTTTCTCTAAGCGGCAAAATTATTTACAAACATTCTTTTATCTCTCACACAAGCACGAATCCTGTGAATTAATTTGTTTCAACATTAATCAAACTATTAAAACATACTTTTTGGTTGAATCCTCCCTTCATCACATTTATAGCCATGATTATGGCAGCTAAGCTGGAAATTTCTATTTTTGCTTTATGGGCCGTAAGTACAAGTTTTATAAACCAATTGAGCAGGAGGTTAACCGGGGCGATTAGGTTTGGCACGGGCCAGCGGGGGGCAAACATGAAGCCAAAGATTCGCAAATTACTATTGATGCTAATAATAAAACAGATGAAGCTGAATCGAAACCGGTTGTTGATTCATCGAAAGTTATTAGCATCTTTTTTGATGTAGAAGGATATAATAACACAAGAAGTGTCGGTCATCAAATAACAACATTGCGCGACTCTGCAAATGCTGTGAGGGAACTAACAAAAAATAATAAAAAAGTTAGAAAGAACAATAAATAGTATGAAAACGAATCATTTTTTGAAATACAAGGTCACAATTTTTTTTCTATCGTTTACAAACTTAATTCTTATTGCTAAAATCTATTTTGATATAAATCACAATGAAAAATTAAACCAGTTAATAGAATCTGTATTTTTTATAAATGGAGTAGAAAGTAATGTTTCTACTAATTCATCATTTAATAAATCAATTGGTAATTTTGCTTCTTATGGAGACACTATTTTATTTGACCAATATTTAAGAGTTACCAGTTTTATAGAAACTGAAAATTCATTAATTGCAAAGAATTTAATGTACGAGTTGAATGAATTTGATTCAACTTTTACGCTAATTAATGAAAAGATATACAACGACTTTCCTGGCTTCAAATATTTTGTTGATACAAATCAAACGAAGCTATTTTTCTTTAAGGTATTGTACCCGTATAAAGGTAATTATAGTACCCTTAATACAATGATTGAATTAAAAGTTATGGATTCAACCGGAGAATTGAGCTCGGGGTTTACTAATTCTGACCGTGATTATTGGTTTGAGAAATTTTATGAAATGGATTGATAGAATGAGAATAAAATACCCCCCGCTGGCGCGGATTTGTAATCCGTGCCGCAAAAAACATAACTATTTCGTTCACATGATTTTGGCCGCATATAGTTTGTTGGTTTTGTAATCAATTAAGCAAAATGTTCATTAATTGTTTAATTTTGATTCATGAGCCGAAAGTACAAATACCATAATCCTGATGGAGCCTATTTTATCACATTTGCCGTGCAGGGTATCAGCAAAACCTATTGAACATTGTTTCCGGAAGTTTCTATGAAGGAATCAAACTGTTTGCCAGCGCAACAAAACCTTCCACATCTTCAATAGTGGTATCAAATGAACACATCAGCCGTACCTCGCTGATGTTTTCGTTCCAAACATGAAAAAAATACTGTTGCCTGAGCAAGGGAATGATTTCCGGAGGGATGATGGCAAAAACTCCGTTGGCTTCAACAGGCCTGCTCAGCCGGATTCCGGGAATGGTTCCGAGTTTGCTGCCGAGCAGCCGTGCCATTGCATTGGCATTGGAAGCATTACGCTTCCAGAGATCTTCCTGAAGATAAGCCCTGAACTGTGCAGCGATAAAGCGCATTTTGCTGGCCAGCTGCATCCCTTGTTTGCGGCTGTATTCGAAACCATCAGCCAGTCCGGGTTTCAGAAAAACAACCGCCTCACCAAACATCAGCCCGTTTTTCGTTCCGCCGAAAGAAAGCACATCCACTCCGGTATCCGTTACCATCTGGCGGAAACTGAGGCCGGTTGCCACAGCAGCATTGGCTATGCGGGCGCCATCCATGTGCAGATACATATTGTTGGCATGAGCAAAATCAGCAAGTGCTTTTATTTCGTCCGCGCTGTAAATGGTACCTAACTCGGTTACCTGCGAAATGCTGATCAGCCTGGGTTGCACATGGTGCTGAAAACCAATACTGTTGAGGAATGGCTCAACCTGTTCGGGCCTTATTTTTCCATCCGGACAATGCACCGTTAGCAGTTTTCCACCGGTGAACTTTTCCGGAGCACCCGCCTCGTCTTCGTTCAGGTGGGCTGAATGTGGGGTAACCACGGCCTGCCACGATTTCAGCAGTTGCTGAACCGACAAAACATTGGCGGCAGTTCCGTTGTACACAAAATAAGTGGTTGCATCAGGCCCGAAATGTTCGCGGAACAACTCCTGAATTTCATCCATCAGGGGGTCGTTTTCACCATAAGCCGGATGATGGGCCACATTAACTGCTGCCAGGGCCTGCATCACTTCGGGCGAAACACCCGACCAGTTATCGCTGGCAAAACCTTTGTTGTTGGTTGGTTTCATCTGCTGGTTTTGTTGGAATTGGTTATCAAAAGATTCATTATTCGGACAATATTAACAGCTGACTGCATTAAAAATCAGTTGCCTGCATTTTCACCAGTTCTTTGGTGGACAACAAACCGCAGGCAGCAAAAATATCCTGACCACGCGATGCGCGCAAGGTAGTCCTTATGCCTTTTTTGAGCAGTCCGGCCCGGAATAACTGTATGCTTTCTTCTGTAGAACTTTCGAGCGGTGTACCCGGAATGGGATGAAAACGAATCAGGTTGATCCGGCAACGGAGCCCGTTGAGCAATCTGGCCAGTTCTTTCACATGGCGTGTTGTATCATTCAGGTCGCGGAACATGATATATTCGAATGAAATGCGCCGCTGACGGCCAAAATCATAAGAGCGAAGCACATCAATAACCTGCTGCACCGGATACACATTTTCGATGGGCATCAGTTTCTGCCGTTCGTCATGAAAAGGGGTATGCAGGCTGATGGCAAGGTGACATTCGGAATGCTCGATAAAATGCTTAATGGCGGGTATCATCCCAATGGTTGAAACCGTAATCCTCCTCGGACTCATGGCATAACCCCAGTCGGAGGTCAGTATTTCGAGGCTGCGCATCACGTTTTCGAGGTTGTCGAAAGGTTCGCCCATTCCCATGTACACTATGTTTGTCAACTTGTCGCGCTCAGGCAGACTGCTGATCTGGTTCACGATTTCGCCGGCCGAAAGCTGCGATTGAAAACCCTGCTTTCCGGTCATGCAAAACAGGCAGCCCATTTTGCAGCCTACCTGCGAGGATACACAGAGTGTGAAACGATCTTCATCAGGAATGTAGGCTGCTTCAATAAAACGATTGTCGGCCGTTGGGTAGAGATATTTTTTGGTACCATCGGCTGAGACCTGTACCCGTGAATAATCGGTACGACCCGTAACAAATCCTGAGGAAAGCAATTCGCGGGTTTTTTTCGACAGATTCGTCATCTCGTCGAAACTACGGGCGTGTTTTTTGTAGAGCCATTCTGAGAGCTGGCGTGCCGTGTAAGCGGGCAGGCCAAGCGCAGCGGTCAGCGAGGCAAGTTCACCGGGTGTTTTGCCGAGTAATGACTCTTTCGGGGGCGGCACATTCATGGCTTCATACATATTCATTTGCGAAAGTACTCAATTCGCCGCGCCGGTGCAAAACCTGATTAAACACTTGTTCAAAGAAACTGAATTTCGGGCAACCTGAAGCCTGTTCTGGCAAGGGCGATGTTGCATCAGATCTCCTGTCCCCAGAATCCTTTTCCTTTTTCAACAATGATGTCGCCCAGCACTTTTGTCTGACAGGATAATCTCAGGCTTTTACCGGGTTTGTGGGGTGGAAGGCTGAGACGCATGCGTTCAACAGCATTCAATGGACTCACATGACCTGTGACTTTCACGGCACAGGTGCCGCAAGTGCCAACACCCATGCAGTTCAGGTAGCGCGAATTGCCGTTGTGCGGAACAATGCCGTGCCTTATGAGCACTTCGCGCAGTTGTGCTCCCCTTGCACAATAGATCTTTCTTTCCTCAAATTGTATGGTTGGCATTAATTTGTGTCTGACAGCGTAGATAATTTAGATTACAGCAAATGAGCGTTAATAGAAAAGTTTTCTCCTCATACCAAAAGGTTCAATCTTAAACAGTTTTCGGCCCAAAATGTTCCACAATATGGTTATTTTGAATGATATTCATTTTTTCAGGCTCGAAAGCGAACTGTATTCAGCTGTTTTATGTTCGCCATTCACCGATAAAAATCGTCTTGTGGCCGAAAAACTATTTACAAATGCGTGCTGAGGGTTTAGATTTGCTCAAAAATTGAATCAATAAACTTTTAATGTAACAATCGAACATCATGGAAACTAAACCTACTACCGACCGCAGACTGATTGCCGGACTCCTTTTGGTGATTGCCGGAGCCTTGCTGATGATGGACAAGCTTAACCTCCTGCCCTTCAACCTGAGTCATTATCTCATATCGTGGAAAACCCTGCTCATTGGCATCGGGATTATTATTTTGTCGAGCCGTGAAAACCGCGTTACCGGATGGATTTTTGTCGGCCTCGGGCTTGTCCTTTGGCTACCCGATCTGGTCAACTATCCTATCAGGCTAAGTGCTATCTTCTGGCCGGCAGTGTTGATCGGCATTGGATTAATCATCCTTTCGCACAAAGGCGGCACTAAATCCAAAGGAAGCAAGGCACATATTTTCAGTGCCTCGAAAACGCCCGACGAAAATGCTGAAGAGTATTTCGATGAAACAGCCATTTTCGGCGGAGGCAACAGCCGTATCATTTCGAGCAACCTCAGAGGCGGCAAATTAACTGCAATCTTCGGCGGAACCGATATTGACATGAAACATGCCACACCTTCACCCGATGGATGTGTTATTGATGCCGTTGTCATTTTCGGTGGCACCAACCTGCTTGTGCCCGATGACTGGCAGATTAAATCCGAAGTCGTTTCCATTTTCGGGGGGTTTTCCGACAAACGAATTGTGCCTTCTCAGATCAATCCTTCAAAACTCGTCATCATCAAAGGAGTTGCCCTGTTTGGAGGCGTTGAATTAAAGTCATACTAGTTTGTAACTTTTGGTTTGTTTGCCGCGTTGATGACCAAAGCGGCAAACAAACCTTATAGTCCCGTCATCCAACACAAACAACAAACATGATCAATCCGTTTACAAAAAACCGAAGATATCTGTTTATTTACATTGCTGTCTGGGTTTTGATTATGCTCATACAGGCAGCTGTTTTAAACTATTATCAGGATATCGACCTCTTGGCCTCGCTCTCCGATTCGGCTGTATTCAATGTTATACTTGCCATCATCGGATTCAATATGTGGTATGTGCTCCGCTTCAGCGTCCGCGAAAACCTTTCTACACCCGACATGATCATCAACCACCTGCTCACTGCCGCTTTCATGATTGGTCTGTGGCTGGCATCAGGGTACTTTATCATGGCAGCACTGGAAAGTCATCAGGATGATTATATTGCCTTTCTGAACTCCTCGCTTCCCTGGAGGGCCATTATCGGAGTGTTTTTTTATCTGGTTTTTATTTTGCTGTACTATATTTCGCTGTATTATGAAGACCTGCAGCAAAAGCTCAAAATAGAATCAAAACTCAATAACCTGGTAAAGGAAGCCGAACTGAACGCGCTCAAAGCACAGATCAATCCGCACTTTTTGTTCAACAGCCTCAATTCGATCAGCTCACTTACGATGACCGATCCCGAAAAAGCTCAGGAAATGGTAATTAAGCTTTCTGATTTTCTGCGCTATTCGCTCAGCCACAACCGGAACGAAACAACCACACTGAGAAAAGAACTTGAAAATACGGGCCGGTATCTCGATATCGAAAAAGTCAGGTTCGGAAAACGGCTGAAATATGTTTCACGTGTTGATGAATCCTGCCTTGACTGCCACATACCCAACATGATACTTCAGCCACTTTTTGAAAATGCCATCAAACACGGGGTGTACAACAGCGTTGAGGAAGTGTTGGTGGAGCTGAACTGCAGTGCGAAAGACGGATTTTTATTTGTCAGGCTTACCAACGACTTCGACCCCGATGCTGCGCGACCCAAAGGGGAAGGCATAGGACTGCAAAACATCCGCAGCAGATTGCAGCTTATTTACCAGCGTAACGACCTTTTTGAGGCGAACATGGGCAAAATTGAATTTGAAGCCATACTTAAAATACCCATTCAAAAGAGCAATGAACAGTAAAATAAGAACCTTGATCATTGAAGATGAAGAGCCTGCACGCCAGTTGCTGCGTTCTTTCCTATCGTCTATGGATCAGATTGACCTTGTAGGTGAGTGTTCCGATGGTTTTACCGGACTCAAAGCCATTAATGACAACAAACCCGACCTGGTGTTTCTCGATATCCAGATGCCCAAACTTACGGGATTTGAATTGCTCGAGTTACTCGACGAAATGCCCGAAGTTGTCTTCACCACAGCTTATGATCAGTATGCACTTCAGGCATTTGAACTTAACGCTGTTGACTATCTGATGAAACCTTTTTCGCGCGAAAGACTGAAACAGGCCGTAGAAAAAGTGGTAGAGCGTTATCAGGCCCGGAATATCGGAAACAGTCCGCTGCAAAAACTTGCCGGGCATCTGCACGATCAGCCGCAAATTCTGGAAAGAGTAGTAGTAAAATCAGGATCCAAGATAGAACTTATACCTGTTTCCGAAATAGAACAGATAGAAGCCCAGGACGATTATGTAATGATCTACACACACAAAAGCCGCTATCTGAAAAAAGAAACCCTCAATTTTTTCGAAAAAGCCCTGCCCGCCGACAGCTTTATCAGGATACACCGAAGCCATATTGTTAACCTGAAACAAATCAAGCAAATTGAACAATATGGCAAGGAAAGCTATGTCGTTGTCCTGAGCAGCGGCAAACAGGTGAACATCAGCAAAAGCAGGTTCAAGGACCTCAAACAGGAACTTGGATTCTAGTGATAACTTGTCGGATTAATATATAATCTATTCCATTTGAATTTGTTACTCCAACCAGGTGTTGGTTGAGGCGTGGTTTATTCTGTGCAAATACGAAAAAAATGTACTTTTGCGCGGTATACCAAACCTTTTAAACACTAAAACAGGAGAAACTATGAAAAGATTTTTTGCGATTGCTTTAACAGCATTAATTTTTGCTTCATGCAGTCAGGCGCCACAACAAACTGAACAAGCCACTCAGGAAACCGCACCGGTTGAGATTACTGTTGGAAATTTTACCTCCAAAGCAGGTGAACTGGTTGGACAACTGGTAACCATTTCCGGTACAGCTGACCACATTTGTAAGGGTGACGGCCGCAAGCTGTTTCTGATCAGCACCGAAGAAGAAGGAAGGGTGAAAGTAACCAGCGGCGAAAACATGGCAGCCTTCAACAGCGAAGAAGAAGGTTATGATTTTGTGATTACGGGAATAGTTGAAGAAACCGTTGTGGATGAAGCTTATCTGCAGGAGTGGGAAGAAGAACTTCAGGCCGGAGTTGAAGAAGAGAAACACCTCGGCGGTGGCGAACCCATGACAGAAGCAGAAAAAGAAGCCGGACATCACATGGAAGATCCGGGTTTTGAACAAATTGCCAAATACCGTCAGATGATGGCCGAACAGGGTGTCAGCAGCCTGTCGTTCTACTCAATTGCCTGCACCGAGTATAAGGTTATCAAAGAATAACTGCGTTACAGGCAAACCGGTTCATTTATCGGTCAGGACTCCTGCTTGAAGATTTTACGGAACATAGCTTAAATCATGGCGTTAAAGTGGAGAAAATGGAATAAGGCGGTACACCGTGATTTTGGCTATTTCTTTTTTGGCATGACCATTATTTATGCCTTATCAGGAATAGCCATTAACCACCGTCATGACTGGAACCCGAACTACATCATTGTTGAAAAAACAATCAATGAAGCCCCGTTCAGTCGTAAGCTCACCAAGGATGAGGTAAAGGATCTGCTCGACAAATACGGAGAGGAGAGCTCTTATCGAAAACACTACTATCCTCAGGAAAACCGCCTCAAGGTCTTTCTGCATGGCGGCGTCGCCGTTGTGAATACCGACACAGGAGAAGGATACATTGAACTTACCCGAAAACGCCTGTTTTTCCGCGAAATGAATTATCTCCACTATAACCCGACCAAATACTGGACATGGTATTCCGATATTTTTGCGGGTGCACTGGTAATCCTTGCCGTCAGTGGCATCCTTATTCCACGAGGAGTTGATGGCATCACCGCCCGCGGAGCCTGGATGACCTTGCTTGGCATCGTCATTCCGCTTATCTTTGTGGTTGCTTATCTTTATTGATATGACCGGACTTTGGATTGCCATTGCTTTTGTTGTTTGGTATTCGTTATCGCTCTACATCTCTGAACGGTATGCGTCAAAAAGCCGGCTCGGCAAACAATACCTGTTTTTTATTTCATTTGTCTTCAGTCCGTTAGTGTTGGTGTTGACCTTGTTTCTAACCCGGAAATAGGCATTTATGAACCACGGAAATACCATTGAAACAGCCTTTGCGCCTGCTGAACATGCATCACAGTCAGCTGTGCTGGACGATTTTAACCTTTTTTCGGGTTTCGAACATGTGAGTGAGATAATAAACGCACTACCCTATATCGCTGCTGTGCTCAACAAGGAACGACAGGTGGTCTTCGGAAACCGGTTGCTGCTTGAAGCCATGGGTTATGAAAAATTCGAAGAAATCATTGGTCTCAGACCCGGTGAACTGATCAACTGTATTCATGCCAATAAAACAGCAGGCGGTTGTGGCACAACAGAAGCCTGCAGGCATTGCGGCGCTGTTAATGCCATCATGAACTGTTTGCACACAGGCAATAAAATAACCAGCGATTGCCGCATAACAGCAATTGTTGAAAATAAGGAAATGTCCTTTGACTTTGAAGTTACTGCCTCTCCATTCTGGTTTCAGGAATCTGAATTCGTAGTGCTTTCTTTTAAAGATATCAGCGATGAAAAACGCCGGCAGGTTCTCGAAAAGTTATTCTTTCACGATATTCTGAACACAGCAGGAGGATTAAGAGGGTATATTGAATTTATCGAAGAAACGGATAATCCTGAAGAGTCAAAAATGTATCTTAAGACAGTCTCGCGTCTTAGCGATATTCTGATTGAGGAAATTTTGGCCCACAGACAATTACTGGCTGCCGAACGTGGGATTCTTGAGGCTGATTTCAAACTTGTTTCCATCAATGAAATCATCGCAGAAACAGTCAACCAACTCAGGCATCACGACGTTTGTCAGAATAAAAACCTGATCATCGATGAGGCTGAAGAACAAGTGTTCATAGAAACCGATCCCATGCTTCTGAAAAGAGTACTTCTGAATCTGCTGAAAAACGCGGCGGAAGCCTCATTGCCGGGTCAGACCGTTTTGGTTGGATGCCTGAAAAAACTAAACTCGGTTGATATTTGGGTAAAAAATGAAACCGTAATTCCCAGGGATATTCAATTACAAATATTTCAGCGGTCCTTTTCCACGAAAGGAAAGTCGCGGGGCATTGGAACTTACAGCATCAAATTGTTTACCGAGCAATACCTGAAAGGCCGGATTAGCTTTGTTTCAAATGAGCGCGAGCAAACAATATTTACAATTAAATTGCCCTTAAAGCAGGTTTAAGGCCTGTTATTACCATCCCAGCAGATAAGCAAAAATCAGAGGAGCCACAATGGTGGCATCCGACTCAACAATAAATTTGGGAGTATTAATATCAAGTTTTCCCCAGGTTATTTTTTCGTTGGGAACTGCGCCCGAATAGGAGCCATAGCTGGTGGTTGAATCTGAGATCTGACAGAAATAGGACCAAAAGGGCACATCAGTCCACTCCAGATCCTGATACATCATCGGAACCACACAAATCGGGAAATCGCCTGCAATTCCACCACCGATCTGGAAAAACCCGACTCCTTTTCCGGAGGAGTTTTTCCGGTACCAGTCCGACAGCCAGACCATATAGTCAATTCCGCTTTTCATGGTTCGTGAATTAATCTCGCCCTTGATGCAGTATGACGCGAATATATTCCCCATGGTTGAATCTTCCCAGCCCGGAACAATAATCGGCAGGTTCTTTTGAGCTGCCGCAAGCATCCATGAGTTCTTCGGGTCAATCTCATAGTATTGCTCCAAAACTCCCGACAAAAGCATCTTATACATATATTCATGCGGAAAATAACGCTCACCCTTCGTATCAGCGTCCTTCCACAATGCAAATATGTGCTTTTGCAGTCGCCGGAATGCCTCCTCTTCCGGAATACAGGTGTCTGTTACCCGGTTAAATCCATTTTCGAGCAATTCCCACTCATCCTGCGGACTAAGGTCTCTGTAGTTTGGTACTCTTTTGTAATGATTGTGCGCAACAAGATTCATGAGGTCTTCTTCGAGATTGGCACCGGTGCATGAGATGATCTGAACCTTATCCTGCCTGATCATTTCGGCAAGCGAAATGCCAAGCTCGGCTGTGCTCATGGCTCCGGCGAGGGTAATCATCATTTTGCCTCCTTCGGCCAGATGCACTTCGTATGCCTTTGCAGCATCCACAAGAGCTGCAGCATTGAAATGACGGTAGTGATGAAGAATAAACTCAGAAACAGGACCTTTTTTTGACGACATAACTGAACTTTTTTGCAAAAATAGGGGTTTTTAAACCTCTGTTCTTCCGTTTCAAAGCAAAAAACTGAAAGTAACCATAGGATTAAGCGGCCATAGACTTAAACAGGTTTAAGAAAACCCATCCGTGTTTCAGTAATTAGTAAACCAAAAGAATAGCAATTTTTAAAATAGTCAAATAATATTCAATCAATGTACTTCTTCTCCGATTAATACCCTGCCATTCGTTCAAAATATTGCCATTGTGAATTTTACGTAAACTTCTGTGAAAGGATAAAATATTGAGTAAATTTGCTGCTCAATCGTCCGGTTAAGTGAAAACGCATTGAGTAATCAACATATTGACTTATAGAAAATTATTGTTACATCCTATATTTTCATTGTTTTGGAAATGATCATGTCAACGATAATAAAAACCAATATCACATCAATGATTAACAACTCCCAATCTAAAAAAGAATGAATAACAAAAAAATTGCCGTTATCGGTCTGGGTTATGTGGGTCTTCCACTTGCCGTTGAGTTTGGAAAACACTTTGACACTGTTGGATTCGACATCAACAAAAAACGCATTAAGGAACTCCGTGAAGGCCACGACCGCACACTGGAAGTTGACGACAAAGAACTGGCTGCATCAAGCAGGTTAGCGGTGAGCGAAAACATGATTGATATTCAGGATTGTCATTATTACATTGTTACTGTTCCCACCCCGATCGACAAAAACAAGCGTCCTGATCTCACTCCGCTGATCAAAGCATCCGAAACTGTCGGTAAGGTTCTGAAAAAAGGCGACATCGTAATTTATGAATCAACAGTTTACCCCGGAGCTACCGAAGAAGATTGCGTGCCGGTGCTGGAAAAGTTCAGTGGCCTGAAATACAATATTGATTTTTATTGTGGCTATTCTCCCGAACGAATCAATCCGGGCGACAAAGTGCATACCGTTACCAAAATACGCAAGGTAACTTCCGGAAGCACTCCTGAAATTGCTGAAGAGGTCGACGCGCTCTACCGCAGCATCATCACTGCCGGCACTTTCAAGGCGAGTTCAATCAGGGTTGCCGAAGCCGCTAAAGTGATCGAAAATTCGCAACGCGACATCAATATTGCTTTTGTGAATGAGCTTGCGGTCATTTTCAACCGAATGGGGATTGATACAAGCGAAGTGTTGGAAGCTGCCGGAACTAAATGGAATTTTCTCCCATTCAAACCGGGTTTGGTAGGCGGCCATTGCATCGGTGTGGATCCTTACTATCTCACCCATAAGGCTCAGGAACTGGGCTATAATCCCGAAATAATCCTCGCTGGCCGCAGGCTGAACGACAATATGGGCATTCTTGTCGCCAATCAGGTCATAAAACTGATGATCAAAAAAGGCCATAAAATTGAAGGTGCATCGGTGCTTGTGCTCGGAATCACCTTCAAGGAAAACTGCCCCGACATCAGAAACAGCCGTGTCATTGATGTGATCAATGAATTGAAATCCTTTGGTTGTGTGGTTGAAACTTACGATCCCTGGGCCGACAAAGAAGAAGTTCATGAAGAGTATGGCATACACATCATGACCTCAAAAGAAGAACTCTCAGAAAAAAAATACAGTGCCATTGTTGCTGCTGTTGCCCACAACGAGTTTCAGGAGATGAACCTGGAGCAATTTAAACTCAAAGAATGTGTTATGTATGATATAAAAGGTATTTTGCCCAAGGAAATTGTGGATGCACGTTTGTAAAAAACTGGATGGTTACCGGATTTTGAAAACAGAGATTTCTTGTGTACAGATTCCTTAACACAACGCTAATATCAGTATTGATCACGAATGAAAAATTTTGCATTAATAGGAGCCGCCGGCTTTGTTGCCCCAAGACATCTGAAGGCAATAAAAGAAACAGGCAATATGCTTGTGGCAGCACTTGACCCTTTCGACAGCGTTGGTATAATGGACAGTTATTTTCCCGATGCACAGTTTTTTACCGAACCCGAAAGATTCGACAGGCATTTGGATAAACTCAGGAGAGGGCCTCATGGTAAAGTTGATTATGTCAGCATTTGCTCCCCAAATTACCTGCATGATGCGCATATTCGAATGGCACTCAGGAATGAGGCATCGGCCATTTGCGAAAAACCTCTTGTGCTTAATCCCTGGAATGTGGATGCGCTTGGCGAGATTGAACGAGAAACCGGAAAACAGATTTATACAATCCTACAACTCAGACACCACCCTACAATCATTGAGCTGAAAGAAAAAGTGTCGGCTGAAATCAAACAGCATACAGCAACCGGCAATAAACCATATACTATCGACTTAACGTATATCACGTCCCGGGGCGCATGGTATTACCGCAGCTGGAAAGGAAATCAGGAAAAATCTGGCGGAATAGCCAGCAACATCGGCATTCATTTTTTCGATATGCTGATCTGGATTTTCGGCCCGGTGGAGGAAAACCACATTCAACAGTATGAAAAAGACCGCGCTTTAGGCACTCTGATACTCAAAAATGCCCGTGTAAACTGGTTTCTGAGCATCAATGGCGAAACCTTGCCCAACGAAGTAAAGCAAAAAAATCAGGTTTCCTATCGCTCATTGACGATTAATGGCCAGGATGTTGAGTTCAGCGAAGGTTTTACCGACCTGCATACCATCGCCTACCGGAATATACTGGAAGGAAAAGGCTATGGCCTTGAAGATGCTCGGCCATCCATTCAGCTGGTTCATGATATCAGGGTGAAAAACCCAACCTAAATACAAGCAACTATTGTCTATATGAAACAACTACTCGAAAAAGCCCTTCGGGCAGCAATTGAAGCCGGCAAAGCAATTTTGGACGTGTACGGCACAGAATTCGATATTGTAACCAAGGAAGATAACAGCCCCCTGACCATAGCTGACACTAAGGCAAATGAAATCATTTCGAAAATGCTTTCATCAACCAATCTGCCTGTTGTGAGCGAAGAGGGCAAAAGCATACCTTTTCACAAACGCGAAGCCTGGCAGAGGTTCTGGCTCATTGATCCGCTCGACGGAACAAAGGAGTTTATCAACAAAAATGATGAGTTCACTGTCAATATAGCCCTCATCGATCAGGGTAAACCGCTAATGGGAATTGTGTATGCTCCAGTAATCGATATTTTGTATTTCAGCGACCCCACCGGAGCCTGGAAAAAAGAACGGGCAAGTCAGGATACTAATATGTTAGCTGATTCCGATATGTTGAAATCAAGCTCGGTGCGTTTGCCTTTGGTTTCAAATCATACAGGTTACACGATTGTAGCCAGCCGTTCGCATCTGAACGAGCAAACCACGGCATTTATCAATCAGGTTAAAAGAGAACACAGCGAAATACGCATCATCTCAAGAGGGAGTTCACTTAAACTCTGTATGATTGCTGAAGGTTCGGCAGATGTGTATCCGCGCTTCGGCATCACTTCTGAATGGGATATAGCTGCCGGCCATGCACTTATACTTGCTGCCGGTGGCAAAGTTGTTTCGGCAGATGGTATCACCGAACTCAAATATAATACGGCGGGTATGGAAAATCCACCTTTCATCGCTTATGCTCCTTCAGTAAGCCGATGAAATCATCACCGGAATCAAATTGACCCATGAGCCCAAACCTGCATCAGAACGCTTATACTATCTGGTTTACCGGAAGACCTTCGGCTGGCAAAACAACACTGGCCTCGGCCTTAAACCTGGAACTTACACAGCGTGGTTTTGTTTGCCGCAATTTGGACGGTGATGACTTAAGAAATGGATTAAGCAAAAATCTGGGATTTAATGAGGAAGACCGAACCGAAAACATCAGACGGGTAGCCGAGGTTTCAAAGTTGTTTGTCGAAACCGGGATTATATGTATCAACAGCTTTATAAGCCCTACACGAGAGGTCAGAGAAATGGCAAGAAACATTATAGGCCCCGACAGGTTTATTGAGATTTATGTTAATGCTCCTGCTGACATTTGCGAAAACCGGGATGTAAAAGGGCTCTACAAAAAAGCGCGTGCAGGTATGATTTCCGATTTCACCGGTGTCACCGCTCCTTACGAAACACCCCTAAACCCTTCAGTCGAATTGCGCACTGATTTGTTTTCGGTGGAAGAATGCATTAAAAAGTGCATGGACTTTATACTGCCACGTATCAGTTTTTGACCATCTTTGAACTTTCATTTATTAAATTCAATGAGTGATTCAAGCAAAATAAATTCATACACCCTGAACAACCTGAGGGAACTCGAAGCCGAAAGCATACATATAATCCGTGAGGTTGCAGCGGAATTCGAAAAACCTGTTATGTTGTATTCGATCGGAAAAGATTCGTCAGTGATGGTAAGGCTGGCCGAAAAGGCCTTTTATCCTGGCAAAGTGCCCTTTCCGCTGATGCACATCGACAGCAAATGGAAATTCAGGGAAATGATCGAGTTCAGGGAGCGCTATACCCGCGAAATGGGTTGGGACCTCATTGTCGAATCCAACCTCGAGGGCTTTGAAGCCGGTATTGGCCCTTTCACACACGGAAGCAAGGTGCATACCGATGTGATGAAAACCCAGGCATTACTGAAGGCACTCGACAAACACAGGTTTGACGCTGCTTTTGGAGGGGCACGACGTGATGAGGAAAAGTCAAGGGCTAAAGAAAGGATTTTCAGCTTCAGGGATCGCTTTCACCAATGGGATCCCAAAAACCAACGACCTGAACTATGGGATATCTACAATACAAAAGTCCATAAAGGCGAGTCAATCAGAGTGTTCCCAATAAGCAACTGGACCGAACTCGACATTTGGCAATACATTCGCCTCGAAAATATTCCCATTGTGCCGCTATATTTTGCCAAAGAACGACCTATAGTTGAATTGGACGGAAACCTGATTATGGTGGATGATGATCGAATGCCTCCGGAACTGGCTGCCAAAGCGCAGATGCGCAAAGTCCGCTTCAGAACATTAGGTTGTTATCCTTTAACCGGAGCCATTGATTCTGAGGCAGATACAATTGAAAAAATCGTTGAAGAAATGATGACCGTCACTAAATCTGAACGTACAACAAGGGTGATCGACTTTGATCAGGAAGGCAGCATGGAACAAAAGAAAAGAGAGGGATATTTCTAAACATTCGCCGGTACAACCAGATATACAGAAATAGAGGTAATCAGAAATAAAGTCAGTATGGATATACATCAATACCTAGATCAGGATCAGAAAAAAGATTTGCTGCGTTTTCTCACAGCGGGGTCTGTCGACGATGGCAAAAGCACCCTGATTGGCCGCCTCTTGTTCGATAGTAAAAAAGTCTATGAAGATCAACTTGCCACGCTTGAACGCGACAGCAAAAGAATAGGGCATGCCGGCGAAGCCATTGATTACGCTTTACTCCTCGATGGGCTTAAAGCTGAACGGGAACAGGGAATAACCATTGATGTAGCATACCGATATTTCAGCACAAATAAACGTAAATTCATTATTGCAGATACACCCGGCCACGAGCAATATACACGCAACATGGTCACAGGAGCCTCAACCGCCAATCTGGCAATCATTCTTGTTGACGCGCGCAAAGGTGTGATTACACAAACAAAACGGCATACATTTATCGTATCCCTTTTGGGGATAAAGCACATTGTGCTGGCTGTGAACAAAATGGATCTTGTTGACTTCAACGAAGATGTGTTTAACAGCATTTGTGCGGATTATAAGTCTTTTGTAACACGTTTGTCTGTACCCGATGTGCATTTCATTCCGTTTTCGGCACTTAATGGTGATAACGTTGTTGAAAATTCACAACTGATGCCCTGGTACCATGGCAAATGTCTGCTTGAGTTTCTCGAAACTGTGCACGTTGGGTCAGACCGCAATTTTGATGACCTGCGTGTTCCTGTACAATATGTTCTCAGACCCACCCTCGATTTCAGAGGATTCTCGGGCAAAATTAGTTCCGGCATCGTAAAACTGAATGATGAACTTATGGTGCTGCCTTCGCGTAAAAAGTCGCGCGTAACACGTATCATTACTACCGACGGCGATACTGAGAGTGCTTTTACACCTCAATCTGTAACGCTTACCCTGGCTGATGAAATCGACATCTCGAGAGGCGATATGTTGGTTCATCCCGAAAACCAACCACGTCTCGAACGACAATTTGAAGCAATGCTTGTGTGGATGAACGAAGAGCCTATGGATCCCTTCACACAGTTTTTTATCAAAATAAATGCACAAACCACACGTGCAAGGATTGATCAGGTTCGCCACAGAATTGATGTCAATACACTTGAACATCATCAGGCAAATTCATTTTCTCTGAACGAAATCGGCCGGGTGCTCGTTACTACCAATAAGCCGGTTGTTTTCGATCCATACAGCAAAAATCACAATACGGGGTCGTTCATACTTATCGATCCCATCAGCCATAACACCTGCGCTGTCGGTATGATTATCGACAAACTCAGTCAGGCTGACTTATATTCGCGCCTTACTGACAATGAAACACGCAAACTTGTTGAGGGAGGCAAAAGCCTGATTGACAAGGCGGAACTTGAAAGCAGATACGGACAAAAAGGTGTGACAATCTGGATTACAGGATTACATGGGAGCGGAAAAAACCTTGCAGCCTACACACTTGAAAAAAGACTATTCGACATGGGAGCAACTGCCGTTCTTCTTGATGGCAGCACCATACGTTCGGGACTGAACCGCGAACTGGATTATTCACCGGCCGACCGTGCCGAACATCTCCGTCAAGTGGCACATATCGCACGAATTCTGAACGATCAGGGAATTATTGCCATTTGTTCCTTCATTTCACCCCGTGAACATATTCGCGGACAGGTGGCAGAAATCGTGGGCAAAGATCGTTTTCATTTAATATATATGGATGCTTCGCCTGATTATTGCAGATCGAACAAGCCCGAGTTGTATCAGTTGGCAGAATCGGGCAAACTTCAACATCTACCCGGAGTTGACGAAGCGTTTGATATTCCGGTTAACCCCGCTATAGTGTTACATCCGCAACCTGAATCGGTCGATGTGGAACAGATTATCGATTATTTGTCAGCAAAAGGAATTTTCCCGATTACGCAGAACCGGAGCTGATGTTCTTTACTTCTTCAGGTTTAAGCTGACCTGACCAATGATATTATCACCTTCGTAGATATCAATGTTGTACACACCGGGAACCAGTTCCTGTGTTTCCCTTTTATCCCAGTAGGCACATAACTCAATATCATTACCGGGCACATAATCCACTTGTTTGTGAATTGAGTACTGCAGACGCTCGCCCTGATACATAAAAGAATATTCATCACCGCGTCCCCTGACCAGAATCTTGTTATCCGGCTGAGCAATTCTGATGTAAATATGTTTGGTACCTGGCTGAATAATGGGATTTTGAGCCAAACTGAAACATATCCTGATTCGTTCAACCCTTCCTGATTTGTCGGTTTCCACTTCTCCCCTGCTGCCACGAGACCTTACACCATCAGCCGAAACATTGTAAGTTTTAAATACGGCTGCCATTTCTACCTTGTCCGAAAGTTCCTCTTTAGCCCGGGTAAGCTGAACATTACGTTTGCGTTCAATATTGACTTCTTCTTTAATCCTGACATTTTCCTCAGCCAACTCGCGGTTCACTTCATAAAGTGAATCCATCTGCCGCACATAACCTTGCGAAATCACCTGAAGCCGATCGAGTTTACGCTTGATCTTATAGTACTCCCATTCAGTATTCAGCAATCTTTTAATTTCATTCGCATTGGCTTGTATGAGACTGTCTTTGGTAATGAGTGAATCAGCAAGTGAACCATAAGCTTCCTTTGTAAGATTGTGCACATAAATCAGACTGTCCACCTCACGTTGAAAAGCATTTTTCTGATCTTCTTTTTCCTCTTGTAATACACGCAGATTCGATTTTGTGGAAATTAACCAAATTGACAAGCCGATAATAATCAGGGCAAAAGCACCTAACAACAAATACAACCAACGTGTAGCGTTGGGCCTGGGAATGGGGTTTGAAAATTGCTGCGTATCCATGTTCGGGTAATTCAACTAATTAGCTCACAAAAATAAGGAATTTGAGGGGATACTGCAAGAACAACAGCATCACCAACACTTTAAAATAACTCTTTAAAGCACAATAAATGTATTGTGTGTTTCGGCCTTCATTTATCAAGTTGACACAGATTATTTCCAGCACAAAGCAAGCATCAGAAAATTAAAAAAGAGAAAGTGCCGGATTATCCTTTGTATTCAGATAATTCCGACACTTCTAATAATAAAAATATTATTAATGATCAGATGATCCTGCTTTTAGTTTATCACCTGTTTCATCAACGATTTTCCTGTAAAAAGTTTCGCTGTATCCGGGGTGTTTAACTGCGGGATTTTGTTGTCCGGGAACTTTTGTCTTCACATTACCGTCCAGATACTTCATGAAAAGATATTGATACAATGATTTATAAGCCTGAAATGTTCTTGCGCCCTGATCATTGCTGTAATCTGTCAGAAAAGCAATTGCTTTCGACTTGTCTTCCTGAAGCAGTTTAAGTGCAGCAGCATCAATTGACGGGGTTCTGAGCAGGAAATCAGCCTCAAGCTGGTTTCTCACCTTTTCCACATCAGGTTGAATCATATTGTAGCGGGTGTAGGAAAGGTTCGAAACCATATTAAAAATCCAAAAGCCTGAAGTTTCTGACCAATCCATCAAAGTGCCGTTTCCACGTTCGAAGTTATGCGGTACAGTTGTGATACTCGAGTACATGGGCATATAAACTGTTGCATTGGCATCGTCGACACCCCACCAGATAATACCTCCAATGGCATCAGGAAGCCAGCTGCGCGACTGAGATACAAAAGAAAAACCTGTTTGTTGTGTTGCTGTTGCGCGCTCGTTCACATAAGTTACTCCATCCACTTTCCATGTCAAAGGCCTCCATCGGTAAGGAACACCATGCGGTCCGGCGCCAAAATCCTTGGTCATATCCAGTTCTGTTCCCTGAAGATAATCGCGCATGTACATCATAAGATCATGGGCAGAAACTTTCTTTTCAGGTTTTATCCATAAAGGCATGCGGTTAGTGGCATATTTATTTGGATTTTCTGTGCCATCAGGAAAAACTTCAGCATGTTCAATATTGCCTTTTACATATTCCCAATGCTTATCCATTCCTTCAACAACCTGATTAAACATTGTCCAAACCCTAATCTCACAAAATCTGGCGCCGCCAAAATCAACCGGAGCATAGGTATCCGAAAAACTAAAATTCTTGTCTTTGCCCTGATACCATCCTTTTTCGCGTGCCAAACTGATTACATCTTCAGCGTATACGACTTCAATAGCAGGCTCAAAAATCTTATCAAGGTGTTTGGACGAAATGGATGTTTTCTTGTTTTCAAGAGTAAACGTTGTTATACGTGCCTGATTGGCATGGCCCGAAACATAACCATCGGGTACGCGCAGGGCAACCCACACGGCACCTTTGTTTCCCACACCCTTACCGATAAGCTCCATAAACCATACTTCGTCTTTATCGGCAATACTGAAAGATTCGCCCGAGCTGTAATAACCGTATTCGGCAACCAATCCGGCCATTACCTTAATGGCTTCTCTTGCCGAACGGCTACGCTGCAGTGTGATGTAAATGAGGCTTCCGTAATCAATAATACCTGTGGTGTCAACAAGTTCGGGACGGCCACCGAAAGTGGTTTCTCCGATAGCTACCTGAAACTCATTCATATTGCCGACAACATTATAGGTTTTAGGTGCCTGCCTGATTTTTCCAAGATACTTACCCGTGTCCCACTCATACACATCAAGCATGGCTCCCTCAGGATGCTCGGCAGCAGGCCAATGATATAACTCGCCATAAAGCACATGTGAATCCGCAGCATAGGTAATCATAGTGGATCCATCTGTTGATGCACCCTTGGTGACCAAATAGTTGGTACAGGCAATTCCGGCAACAGGCAAGCTGATTGCCACCAATAAAACTAAAATCTGAAACAGTTTTTTCTTCATCATTGTCTGTAAGTTAGGTGTAAATCAATTAATTTTTCCCTACAAAAATAGGAAAATTCCCGAAACGATGTGTGGTAGGTGTCGGAACCTGAATCTGGATTCAGCAGCTTTCCTTTGCGAGTATTTCAAGGCTGCTCAGCTTATCGGTCTCCAGTTGATTTCTCAGTTCGGCCAGACTGTCGAAGCGTTGCTCATCACGAATTCGTTCAATAAACCTAATGGTAATGTGTTCACCATATATTTCCTGATCAAAATCAAAAAGGTGTGCTTCAATGGTAAGGTCACTCTGGTTTATAGTTGGTCTGTATCCGATATTGCCCATGGCCTGATAAACCTGTCCGCTGTATTCAACTTTACAGGCGTATACGCCGCAGGCTGTGATCAGTTTGTATTGATCGTCCACACGTATATTGGCCGTAGGAAAACCTATGGTCCGGCCCAGTTCATTTCCATGTACAACCTCGCCGGTGATGGAATATTCATAGCCCAAAAGCTTGTTTGCTTTGCGTACATCTCCGATTTCGAGCGACTTTCTGATTTTGGTACTGCTGATGGCAATGTTTTCCACATCCTGTGCAGGTATACGCTCCACTTTGAATCCATATCTGTGGCCCATGTCGTAGAGTTTCCTGAAATCGCCCATCCTGTTTTTGCCAAAATGATGGTCGTAGCCGATCACCAGTTTATAGGGGTGAATTCTGTCCACAATATAATCCTTGACGAAAGCTTCGGATGATGTTCTGGAGAAATCGCGGGTAAACGGAATGATGATCAGATTCTGAACGCCAGCATTTGCAAGTCGTTTGATTTTCATTTCCTGTGTGTTGATGAATTTAAGGTTGGAACTTTCAAGCTGCAGTACTATTCTGGGGTGCGGAAAAAAAGTAATAACAACTGTTTCGCCCCCCATTTCCCTTGCTTCAGCATTCATACGGTTGAAAATGGCTTGATGCCCGAGATGCACACCGTCGAAAGTTCCAATCGTAACAATAGGATTGGGTACCGATTTAAATTCATCAATATTGTGATAGATCTTCACGATTAAAATGCTGGTAGAAAGTTCCTGTTCAACATAATTTCCGCAATCTGCACTGCATTTGTTGCAGCACCTTTTCGCAGATTATCTGCCACAATCCACATATTGAATGCCTTTGGATGACTGTTGTCTTTGCGCAGCCTGCCAACAAACACCTCATCTCGTCCCTGGGCAAACAGCGGCATAGGATATATGTTTGCCTTGGGTTCATCCTGCAGAACAATTCCACCACCTTGTAACAATAACTGCCTTATATCATCGATACTAAATTCCCTTTCTGTTTCGATATTGACTGAAATGGAATGACCGCCCAATACAGGAACTCTGACAACGGTAGCTGTTACAGCAATTTCGGGTGCCCCCATGATTTTTCTGGTTTCATGTTCCAGTTTTCGTTCTTCAGTTGTATAACCCTCTTCATCAAACTGTCCGGCATGCGGAATCAGATTTTCGTGTATGGGATGCGGATAAACTGCTTCAAGGGCCGATTTTCCCTGCTGTTCATCCCTGAGTTGCTGCACAGCTTTCTGGCCTGTTCCTGAAACCGATTGATAAGTCGATATTACCAGACGTTTGATACCATAAGCCTTATAAACAGGATTCAGGGCGACAACCAATTGTATTGTGGAACAATTGGGGTTCGAAACAAGGAGTGTTTGCGGTGAAAGTACGTGACTATTCACTTCTGGAACAACAAGTGGAATATCCACATCATTACGCCAGGCCGAACTGTTGTCAATCACTACGCAGCCCTGCTGGGTGAATTCTTGCGCCCAATTCCTTGAGATGTCAGCTCCGGCAGAAAACAAGGCCAGGTGTGGTTTTGCAGATAAGGCTTGTTCTATTCCCTTAACCTCATAATCCTTTCCGCAAATATGCAGTTTGTGACCTGCTGAAGCAGGAGATGCAACCGGTATAATTTCACCCGCCGGAAAAGTACGCTTCTCCAGCACAGCAGCCATTTCTCTGCCCACTAGTCCTGTAGCTCCGATGATCGCAACACGCATACAATCAGCATTTTTTATTGATTTTGTCACCGGAATTTCGGCAACAAGCTGCAAAAGTATAAAAAATGAACCGACTGATGATAAGAAACCGTGCTTTGGCAAAAGCATGACCAGGGTTTCAGGATATCGATAGAATTCAGAATTACAACGTTAAGATTAATTCACAACTAAAATTTGTGTGGTGGAAAAAGTGTATGTTTACGAAAAAAAATATGGTAGGGGTCAAATACTTTCTGCTCACCCTGTTAAGCTTGCCTTTTCTGTCTTTCGGACAATTGTTTGATGATTTTGGCGATGGAAACTTCAGTAATAATCCTCAATGGGATGGAACTGCTTCAAAATTTACTGTTAACAGTAGTTTTCAGTTGCAACTTAACGATACGGAAGCCTCAACAGCTTGGCTGAGCACTCCTTATGCAATTAATGGCAACATTGAATGGAAATTTTGGATCAGGCTTGCCTTCAGCCCTTCATCGAACAACTACAGCAAAGTGTTCCTGGTTGCCGATCAGCCCGATCTCGATCTGGCACAAAACGGTTATTATCTTCGGTTTGGCGAATCAGGAAGTAATGATGCTATTGAACTGTTTCAACTGGTGGCCGGAAACAGTATCAGTATTTGCAGGGGTAGCGAAGGTCTAATTGCCAATTCCTTTGCGCTCCCGATTAAAGTGGTGCGAAAAACAGACGGTAGCTGGAGGATTTTTACTGATCCGACAGGTAGTGGATTATACCAATTGGAATCATCAGGAATTGATAATACTTTCGTTCCGGGTGGTTATTTTGGTTTTCATTGCACCTATACCGTTTCGAATGCAAACAAAATGTATTTCGATGATATATCTATTGATAATGAGATAATTGATATATTTCCACCGGAGCTGATCAGTGTTTCGGCAACCGACCCATTCACACTTCTGCTTACATTTAATGAGGCCCTCAATACAACATCAACCCTGGAGTTATCTAACTTTTCTGTCAGCGGTGGCATTGGTCAGCCGGCATCAGCGGTGTTCGGAGCCACCAATGCACAGGTTGTGCTTACTTTCGGTTCTTCTTTCGATTCAGGTGTAAGTTATGAGCTCACCGTGATGAATATTGAGGATGTTGAAGGAAATATGATGGACACAATAAATATATCGTTCAGCTATTACGAGGCAAGCCCAAATGATGTTGTCATTAACGAGATTATGGCCGATCCTGCTCCTGTTGTCGGGTTGCCCGAATGGGAATTTGTTGAACTATACAATAATACTGACTATCGTATTGACCTGAGTGAATGGGCGTTATTTACAGGCACTACAGAAAAATCGATAAGCAATGCATGGATTGAACCAAAGAGTTTTCTGCTGCTTGCCAATGAGCTGGCCAGAGCTGAATTTGGTGAAAATGTGCCTTTTTTCGGCTTCAGCACTTTTCAATTGACCAACAGCGGACAGGAACTTAAATTAGTGGGCAAACAAGGCCAGTTGGTATCTTTGGTCAGCTACAGCGATGATTGGTACCGCGATGACCAAAAACTTGATGGCGGCTGGTCGCTCGAACAAATTAATCCGCTGAATCCGTGTGGCGGCAGATCCAATTGGATTGCATCAGTAAGCCCCTCAGGTGGCACACCGGGCAGTGAAAACTCAGTTTTCAGTGTTCATGTGCAGTTGCCTGCCCCTGAACGTATCCGCATTGATTCCGAAACCATTATACAATTATGGTTCGATCAGTTTATGGATGCTGTTTCAGTTACCGGCGCAGCAGCATATTCTGTACAACCGGGAAATCTGATGCCGGTTGAAGTGTATACAAATCCTGCCGACCAAACTTTTGTTGAACTGGTTTTCGGTCAGCCTTTTCAAAAAGGAATAATATACCGGCTAACTGTTGCTGAAAGTGTTTTAAACTGCGCGGGTATCTCTGTCGGACCTGCTTCAATCATTGAATTCGGAATTCCTGAAATGCCGGTGATCAATGATATTGCGATAAACGAGGTTCTGTTTAACCCATTAGACAACGGAGTGGATTTTGTTGAAATATATAACCGTTCAGAAAAAATTATCAATCTGGAACAATTGTGGCTTGGTGCTGTACGACATTCGCCTCCAAACCAACCGGATACAACACTGAAAAAAATTGCGGCAACAAGCGAATTGTTGCTTCCCGGACAGTATTGTGTGCTGACCACATCACCTGAAAAGATAAAGAATCAATACTACAGCCCTTCCGAAGCCATGTTTGTAACAGTGCCTTCGTTCCCGACTTATCCAAATAATGATGCTACGGTTCTGTTAAAATCAACTGATGGAACAATAATTGATTTAATGAGTTACAACGAATCAATGCATTATCCTTTGTTAAACTCAGTCAAAGGTGTGTCGCTCGAACGAATCGATTTTAACAGAGAATCATCAGATATAACAAACTGGCATTCTGCAGCTGAAACAGCAGGTTTTGCAACTCCAGGATATCAAAACTCGATGTTTGCGCAGGCAAAGGCGTTTGCGGGTGAATTTGACATTCACCCCGAAATCTTTTCGCCTGATGGTGATGGGCGAGATGATCATACAACAATTTCATACCAGTTCGATAAACCGGGCTTCATATTAAACATTCGTATTTTCGATGCCTCGGGCAAACAAATAAGGCATTTGTTGAAAAGCAAGCTGATTGGTCAACAGGGAAGCATCGGCTGGGATGGTTTAAATGACCAGGGAACCAGAGTTGGTGTGGGCATTTATGTGGTTCATTTCGAAATATTTGATTTGTCGGGCAATACAGAACATTTCAAAAAATCCGTTGTGGTTGCTACCCGTTGATCCTGATGCTGAGTGTTATATTCTTTCTGTTTTATTAAGATTCTTGTCGGCTGATTGCGAAACATTAAAGTCAATTCAACATCCTTGTGTTAATAACTATGTACATTAGGGTGAGGCAAACCTGTCTTCAACGTCTTTACCTTTATGGTCAGAAAGAAATAAAATCACGCCGATAACCCTCACTACTATGGCAACAGTGAAACCCAAGCCCGGAAAAATATTCGTACTCGACACCTCGGTTATTCTCTACAACCACAATGCTATCAACACTTTTGAGGAAAATGATGTGGCCATTCCGATCACTGTTTTCGAGGAGTTGGACAATTTCAAAAAAGGGAACGATACCAAGAATTTTGAGGCCAGGGAATTTATCCGGATTATGGATAAAATTTCGGGAAAATATACAATGAAAAACTGGCGCAAATTGAACGGACCATCAAAAGGTAAGTTCAAGGTGCTGATGAACGAAAAAAGCAAAACAGATGCCCGTCAAATTTTTGGAGGCGACAAACCAGACCACAGGATATTGAACGCTGCACTGAAACTGGCAGAAGATTATCCGGACAAGAAAGTCATCCTCGTAACCAAAGACGTCAATCTCAGGCTGAAAGCAAAATCACTGAGTCTTCAAGCCGAAGACTATGAAACAGGAAAAGTTAAGGATCTTGAAACCCTATACACCGGCAAGTCAACGATTGAAGATGTGGCACCGGAAATCATAGACAAAATATACCACGAAGGGTATTGTCAAATTTCTGATGTCGGAATTAATTCCGGTCTGGCAAACCATTATTTCATACTAAAAAGTGCCAAAACTTCGGCATTAACATATTTCAATCCCATCACCAACCGCATTGAGCGTATTGAAAAACAAGCTGTTTCGCGTATTATGCCCCGTAATGCTGAGCAAGTTTTTGCCCTGCATGCCCTGCTCAATCCTGAAGTTAAACTGGTTAGTCTGCAAGGAGTTGCCGGAACAGGCAAAACCCTGTTGGCTATGGCGGCAGCCTGGGAACAAAGAAGAAATTTCAAACAGGTATATCTCGCTCGTCCCATTGTTCCTCTGAGCAACAAGGATATTGGTTTTTTGCCCGGTGATATTAAGTCGAAGCTCAATCCTTATATGGAACCACTTTGGGACAACCTTAAGTTCATTCAAAATCAGTTTGGTGAAGAAGATAAAGAATACAAGCGCATCACAGAAGCCATTGAACACGAAAAACTGGTAATTACTCCACTGGCATACATAAGGGGCAGAAGCATATCAAATGTGTTTTTTATTGTGGATGAAGCACAAAACCTGACTCCGCATGAAGTAAAAACAATTATCTCAAGAGCCGGTGAAAACACCAAAATAGTATTTACAGGTGATATTTTTCAAATCGATACTCCATATCTTGATGCTCAATCCAATGGTTTATCGTTTTTAATCGACAAAATTAAGCATCATAGCCTGTACGCACATGTGCGCCTCGAAAAGGGCGAAAGATCAGAACTTGCAAACCTTGCAAATGCATTGCTTTAGCTATTCTGATTAATCGGCAATAATTGTTTCGGTTTCCGGTATGGCAATTCCGTCATATTTACGTTCAACACCGTTGACATAATCTATCAGCAAAAACAAAGATCCATCTTCCTGATATTTTTTCCAATCTCCGTTTTTTCGGCCCATAGCGTACTGCCCTTCTTCTTTTCGCAGTCCGTTTGGCCAATACCAGCTGTGCACTCCGTGCGGATTATCTTCAATGAACCTGCCTTCGAAAGCAACACTTCCATTGGGAAAGTAGTATTTCCAAATACCGGACCGCATTCCAGAAACATATTCACCTTCTTCCCGGTGATCACCGTAATCATACAACCATTTGCCTTCTTTTTCCCCGTTCCTGAATTCGCCCGAGGCGATTAATTTTCCTTTGAAGTCAAACTCTTCTGACAAACCTTCCGAAATGCCTTCCCTGTAGCTTTCATCCCGATGCAATTGCCCGTTAGGGTGATACCACTGCCAGCGTCCGGTTAACAATCCTTCGGCAGTATAGGTGCCGGTTTGTTCAACCAGACCGCTTGGATGGTAAAAAACCCAATCGCCTGTTCTTTTGTCATTTGTGTAATTTCCTGTTGATTTAATCCTTCCGTCAACATAATACTCTTTCCAGGTTCCTTGCCTTTGTCCGTCTTCTGAAAGGATCCCTTCTGCAACTACCTTACCGTTTCTGAACACATAAGTTTTTGATATTGAACCATCGTCCGCATATTCACGCCTTACTCCTTCAGGAATACCATTTCTATAAGTTGCTTCAACCTTTATTCTGCCATCAGGAAAATAGTCGCGTCTGACTTCAAGCCGCGCCAACTCTTCAACATTTTCCTGAAGTATTCCGTCAACCCATTTTTCGATGGAAACCAAATTCCCGTTCGAATCGTATTCTTTCTGGAATCCATTTTTCAATCCGTGTTTGTAAACCACCTCTTTCCGCAACCTGCCATCTGTATCAAACCATTTCCATACACCATGTTCCTTGTCATTGGCATCTAACAAATTAATCCTTTCTCGCTCAATCAGAAAACCTTTCCGGTAATTCATCAACTCAATTATTCTTCCATCACCTGCAAACCTAAGTGCAGTGCCTTCCTCGAGGCCATCTTTGAAAGGAACTGTCAAAACCAGGTTATTGTCAGCATTGAAATATTTTGTTGCACCTTGTTTAACATCGACTTCAAACAACTCAACAATCTTTTCATTTGGCAGATAAGATATTCTTTCTCCGTGTTTCCTACCATCTTTGTAATTGATTTCAAGTGTTAAACGACCCGATTCATCAAAAAACTGCCACAAACTGTCCAGAACAAAATTTTTCCTGTTTCCTGAAGATTTCAGTTGCCCGTTGGGATGATAGGTTTTCCAGAATCCATCGGGTTTTCCATTCACTAGTTTACCTTCGCTGGACACAGCACCATTGTCGTGAAAAAATCTGGTAATATCTGTTTCCTGTGCCGATAAATATCCAGGCAGAAAACTGGTAAATAAGCCCAGAATCATTAAAAGCCTAACTAAATGTGTCATTCAACAACAGGTTCTGTTTTGTTTACGGGTTCAACCTTGCGACCGGGTGCAATCCTGTGTTTTTTGTCGATTTTGTAAATATAGTCTTTCTTCACTTTTAACAGGGTTCTATCTCCCCCGGGCGCGATGTAGTAGGTAAGTGTATCATAGTTTACTTTTCCGAACTTATCCTTCCACTCAAGAGCTGTTATCTGATAATTTGTTCGGGCGTTGACCATAAACTTCAGCTTTCTGTTCTCGCCTGATTCAAAAGATATATCCAATGATTTACTGTCATCCGACTCGCATACACCGGGTGTATGCTTTTTAATCTCTATCAGTTCAATGAACTTACCATTTTCAAACCTGATTTCTCCCTGTGCTATTTTTGTTTCCTCATAAGACAAGTTTCGCTGAAGTATAATCTTTCTTGAATTATAAAACTGCACTTCTCTGATGTCCAGTCCGTCATGATGTATTTTTTGTCGCATAGCATGTGTAAACAGTATTGTTCGTGAACATCCTGACAACAAAATGGTGTTGACAATAAAAAACACTATTAATAATTTCTTTATTATCATAACTTTAACTATTTAATTAATCCTGCCAATTCGGATAATCTGAGCATCTTTTCTATGGGAATTCTGGCTTTTTCAATCGTAATGGGATCCAGCACAATCTCTGGTCGCTCATTTTTCATCGAAAGGTAAAGTTTCTCAAGTGTATTGAGTTTCATATATGGACAATCATTACAGCTGCAAGTTTCGTCAGAGGGAACAACATAGAATTGTTTTTCAGGCGAGTCTAACTGCATTTTGTGCAATATTCCTGATTCAGTGGCAACAATATACTTTTTGGCACTATCAGTACGCGTATATTTCAATAAAGCAGTGGTTGATCCAATATAATCAGCAAGTTCAAGCAACTGAGCCTTACACTCGGGGTGGGCGATAAGCCGAGCATCAGGATACTTCATTTTGAGGTTAACAACAGCTTCGGTAGTTAAAATGTCGTGAACCTCGCAACTGCCATCCCAAAGTACCATGTTACGTCCGGTAATTCTGTTTATGTAACCACCAAGGTTGCGGTCTGGTGCAAAAATGATTTTCTGATCTTTTGGAAACGATTCAACTATCTGCACAGCATTACCTGAAGTTACAATCACATCCGACATCGTTTTAATCGCAGCAGAACAGTTTATGTAGGAAATTACTAAATGATCAGGATAACTTTTTATAAAATCAGCAAATTGTGACGGCGGACAACCATCGGCCAATGAACAACCGGCATTCATATCTGGTAATACTACTTTCTTTTCAGGCGATAGTATCTTGGCTGTTTCGGCCATGAAATGAACCCCGGCAAAAACAATCATATCCGCCTTAGTCTTTGCAGCCTGCTGTGATAATCCTAAACTATCACCAACATAATCAGCAATATCCTGTATCTCAGGAACCTGATAGTAATGTGCTAAAACCACAGCATTCTTTTCAACCTTTATATTCTCTATTTTCTTTGCCAGTGTTTCCATCTTCAGCTGTATTAAGCCTCTATTTTGCCCTAAACTATCAAACAACAAATGTAGTATTTTTCATTCTTGCCAGTCAATACGCAGCATTAGGCAACATTTACAAGACTGTTATGATCAATTGTATTAGTATGTTTTTTTAAAAGAAAAATATAATGTAAATGATATGCTGTTGATAAGCCTGATAAATTTATGACGAATGTCTTGAGTATTTGACTTATGAGATTTTGTTAACACTTTTTCAACTAAATCAAACTATTAAATTGTTAAATTACAATACATTAGATATATTACTTAAATATCTATTACTGTTTTCCTGTTTATAAAATGAGTGTATCAAAATAACGGATTGTGTTGATTGCTTACTCACAAAATTTGAAAAAACATCTGTTTATAAACATGCATGTCTATAGTTCGTCATGCTGACTGATTTTTGAAGGAGTTTTAAAAAGAAAGTAACAAACGGGCATAGATATTAACATCTTGTTGTTTACAAATTGTAAATCATTGAAAAATAAAAGATTAAACCAAATATCTTTAGTGAATACTTATCCTAATTACTTCATTTTTACTTGAAAACGAAAAATGCACCTGAAAAAATGGATAGTTTTGTACGAAAAATTACAAACATGTCATTATCGGGAAAATTGATTGGGATTGCCAGTGACCATGGTGGATTTGAAATGAAGGAATTTCTCAAGGCAAAGCTTGTTGAACTGGGTTATAAAGTTAATGATTATGGTACAAACGGACCAGAAAGTGTTGATTATCCTGATTATATACATCCGATAGCAAATGATGTGAATAAGGGAAAGTTGGAAAAAGCTGTTATTTTGTGCGGTAGTGGGAATGGTGCTCAAATGACAGCCAACAAATATCTTTATGTAAGGGCAGCGCTTTGCTGGAATGATACATTGGCAAAATTGGCCAGACAACATAATGATGCAAACATACTGGCATTACCGGGGCGGTTTATAACAATGGAAGATGCATGGTCAATGGTTCTAGTGTTTCTGAACACCGAATTTGAAGGTGGAAGGCATGAAATCAGGGTTTCAAAAATCGGAGATATCCAATAATTCCCGTTATGAAAGAACAAAGCAGCGAATTTCGGAGCAAAAGCAACAAAATAGCCTTTGATCAAAGCCACCGGCAAAAGATAAATTACAATATCAGTAAATATGACGGGGCTGTGCTTAGAGGCAAGAAACGTTTCAGTAATCTTGAGCTTGCCCGGCAGAAGGCCGCAAATCTGAAGCACAAATCAATCAATCAACTCGACAAGCTTTTGGTTGAGTTTGAAACAAACTTTGTGCGTAATGGGGGGAAAATCATCTGGGCCCGACATGCAGAGGAGGCAGCAACTTCTATCGTAAAACTACTCGAGGAACGCAGCACAAAACTTGTTGTGAAGTCAAAATCAATGATTACTGAAGAAATTGAGCTCAATCACTGGCTGGGTAAAAAGAAAATAGAATCAATTGAAACAGATCTTGGCGAATTTATTGTACAGCTTTCGGAAGAGAAACCATACCACATAGTTACGCCAGCCATGCACAAGTCGAAAGAGGATGTTTCTATTTTGTTTCAGCAAAAATTTGATACTCCTGCAAACAGCACACCTGAAGAAATAACAGCTTTTGTGCGAAACAGGCTGAGAAGCTATTTCATGGAAGCCGGTGCCGGCATAACCGGTGCCAATTTTCTGATTGCTGATATTGGCGGAATCGCAATAACAGAGAACGAAGGAAACGGAATATTGTCGATGGCAATGCCTCAGTGCCACATTGTGGTGTCAGGCATTGAAAAAATGATTCCATATGTTGAAGATCTTGATTTGTTCTGGCCTTTGCTTTCAACCCACGGAACAGGCCAGGCATTAACCGTATACAATTCAATAGTTACCGGGCCTTCACAAGATGGAGAACAGGGTCCGCGGGAAATGATTCTAGTGCTGCTTGACAACGGACGAACCCGTTTGATGGCAAAGAAACGTCAACGTTCGGCATTATCCTGTATACGTTGCGGCGCCTGTCTAAATGCCTGTCCGGTATATAAAAATATTGGTGGACACACTTACGGAACCACCTACACAGGACCCATTGGTGCCGTGATTACTCCCCACATGAAGGACTTGAACGAGTGGAAACATTTGAGTTTTGCCTCATCTTTGTGTGGACAATGTACCGAAGTATGTCCGGTCAAAATACCATTACACGAACTGCTTCTGGTAAACCGAAATGAAGCTGTTGTTGAAGGCTTTATAAAAGGAAGTGAAAAATGGGGCATGAAATCGGCAAAGAAAGTGCTCGGAAGTCGCAAGCTCTTGGACATGGCTAAAGCAAGCACTAAAAATCTCGTGCTGAAATACATGTTTTCAAAACAATGGGGAAACAGGCGCGTCATGCCACGAATGGCCAAAAAATCCTTCAGCCAGCTCTGGAAAGAACAACAGGAAAACCAAAAAACTTAATCCCCCTATATTTAGGCGTTATGTTTTTGGAAATTTAGTTAAGTATTGAGGCTACTTTTTCGCGCAAAGCTTCACCTGTCAGGTTTTTTGCGATGATAATGCCGTTTTCATCCAACAAAACACTGTGTGGTATCGAATTGATTCCATAAAGCTTTCCGGCCTCGCTGTCCCAGTATGCCAAATCTGAAACGTGTGTCCAGGTCAGATTATCAGCTTCAATGGCTTCAACCCATTTATCGTGACTGCGGTCAAGAGAAACCCCAAACACATCAAAACCTTTGTCTTTATAATCATTGTAAACAGCAACAATATTTGGGTTTTCGCGCCGGCAAGGTCCACACCATGATGCCCAGAAATCAACCAGAAGGAGTTTGCTTCCAACCTTACTGCCCAACGAAACGGGGTTGCCCGAAGGATCATTCAGTGTGAAATCAGTGAATGGTTTACCAACGGCAACATTTTGCAGTATCACCAGACGCTGTCTTAATTCTACCAGATACTCTGATGTATAATTCTGGTCAAATCCATTAACCAATGGTTCAAATTTTTCAAGATCAAACAAATAAGAATATCTGTAGAGTAGGAAATGTGCAATAAGATCGGCTGGATTGTCTTTTATATATTGCACCAGATAGTCGGTTTGCTGGTTCATCAGGCCTTCGATTTGTTTATAAACTTCTTCTGCTTGTTCGTTCTCTTCATTGTTTTTCAGGTCAACATATTGCTGATATATTTTTTCGATTTCAGCGTCGAACCTTTTATGCCCTTCGGTAAATGTCTCATAACGTGTGTGTGTTTCAGAACCTTCGACCTTCACAAGATTTAAATTATCAGCCTGAAGAGTTACCTTGATGATTGAGGGTTCAACAAATATCATCGGCATAGCTCGGCTTCCTTCAAGGCCTAATCTGACAACATCCGGACCATCTGAACCACCTTTAAAACTTGCTTTACCTTGTTCAATGATTGCTGAATCAATGGCTTTCCATTCATTTTCAACACGCTCATTAAGGTAAATCTTTTTACCATCAAGACCTGAAATGTTAATGTCAAGTGTATACTGATTCGCTTTTTTCGCTGTGTCGCACGAACTGATGATCAGCAAAATCATTAAGGAAAATAGGATGTTTCTCATGTGAATGAATTTTTTAGTGTTGCAAAGCTAAACAAATGAATAATGATTTAAGTTTTGTTTCCACCCCGGTTAAAAATAAAGGAATAAATGATGATCATCAGAACAGTGAAAATACTGCTTAGTAATGTCCTGATTATGATTGCTGAAACTTGCTTCAGACTGAAGCTTTCCAGCAGGAACAAGCTTGTATGATGTATCACTACCATGATGGCCGTGTATGTAAAAAACCACCGGGCACCCATATCATATAAAGTTGGTTCTAGGTTTCCTTCTGGTAAACGATGACCCAGTGTAAGTCTGATTACAGTTTGACGAAAGAAAGACATGAACACTGTGGCACCTGCATGAAGGCCGGGAGTTCCTATAAAAACATCAATGGTTAAACCCGTAAGAAAGCCAGATAAAAGCAATAACCAGGGTTTGATGTTAAAAGGAATCATCAGCACAAACAGTACGTAGATCAGTGGATTAATATATCCTCCCAACCTGATATTATTCAGAACCAACACCTGCAGCATTATCAGGAAAACAAATCTTCCGGACAGTTTAAGGTATCTAATCATTCTTCCTGGTGTTTATGAGGGAGTCGAGCTCCGGGTAAAGGCTGTTATAAACCACATACACGTGACGGAGCCTATTGAAGTCAGTGGAAAATTCAAGCACAGCCTTATTAAGGCTGCTACCCGGGGGCTCGATGTATTCTGTAATGGTGCCGACCATTATGCCTTCAGGGAAAATTAAAGAATGTCCGCTGGTTACCACCGTATCTCCCGGCTGAACAACAAGGTGCGAAGGGATGTCTTCTACCATACCTGTTTTATAATTCTCCCCGTTCCAGCTTAAATTGGCTAACTGTCCTGATTTTTGGAAAATGACACTTATTCTGGCATGACGATGCAACACTGACAATGCAGTTGAATAGTGTTCTGTAACTCCCGTGATAATTCCTGCCACTCCTTCGGGCGATATGATACCCATGTCAGGTCTTACTCCGCTTGACCTTCCCTTGTTGACAATAATGTAGTTATTTCTGAAGTGAACCGAATTGCTGATAACTTTTGCCGGTATATGCTTAAAAGTGTATTCATTGTTTATAAATGAAGTGCTGTCACTGCGTTCTTTTAGCTGTGTAATTTCGGAGCGGAGCCTTGCGTTTTCAGCAGCCAGTTTATTATTTTGGTAATCAAGAGAAAAATAGTTGGTGATGCTGTTCCACGACTCATAAACACTACCTGTTATACTGCTTGTAAAGGTAATGGTTGCTGCTCTGTGATATGTGTGGCTGTTAACCAGAAGAAGAATGCTGATGGTTTCGAGCAAAACAAACAGCAGGAAAAAATGGTATTGCAACAGAAAACGAAACAGGTTGCGCATGGTGAGATCAGAGCCTCTCTGCTATTTGATCAGGAAAGGGAATTTATCAAAGTTTTTCAGGGCAATTCCGGTTCCACGTGCAACAGCCCTCAGGGGATCTTCGGCTACGTGCACCGGCAGTTTGGTTTTCAGGTGAAGCCTTTTATCCAGACCCCTGAGCAATGACCCTCCACCGGCCAGATAAATTCCGGTTCTGAAAATATCAGCCGAAAGTTCGGGCGGTGTCATTTCGAGGGCATTTAACACGGCTGCTTCAATTTTCGAAATGCTTTTGTCAAGGCAATTGGCTATTTCCGAGTAATTTACCTTAATTTCTTTAGGAATCCCGGTAAGCATGTCTCTTCCATGCACGGCATAGTCATCAGGCGGATTATCAAGAACAGGAAGCGCAGAACCAACTTCAATTTTTATACGTTCGGCAGTTCTTTCACCAATATTGATATTGTGTTGCTTACGCATGTACTCTTCAATGTCTGCATTGAAATCGTCGCCCGCAATCCTGATCGATTTGTTGTTGACAATACCACCGAGAGCGATAACTGCTATTTCGCTGGTTCCTCCGCCGATATCGATAATCATGTTTCCGGTAGGCTCAAGCACGTCAATCCCAATTCCGATAGCAGCAGCCATTGGTTCATGAATCAAACGCACTTCTTTGGCACCTGCCTGTTCAGCCGAGTCTTTAACAGCTCTTTCTTCAACTTCGGTGATTCCTGATGGAATACAGATTACCATTTTCAGCGCGGGAGCAAACCACTTGTTTTTGAGTCCGATCATTTTAATTAATTCACTGATCATAAACTCAGCCGATTGAAAATCAGCTATTACACCATCTCTGAGCGGTCTGATTGTTTTGATGTTTTCGTGTGTTTTGCCATGCATCATCATGGCTTTTTTGCCCACGGCAATAATCTTGCCTGTATTGCGCTCAATGGCCACTATTGAAGGTTCATCCACAACAACTTTATCATTGAACATGATAATAGTGTTGGCAGTACCCAAGTCGATGGCTATTTCTTTAGTCAGGAATGAAAATAGTCCCATGTTATTCTGGCTTAATCAATGTTTAAAATGGCGGGTTCCGGTAAACACCATGCTTATACCTGTCTGATTACAAAAATCAATCGACTCTTGGTCACGTAATGAACCACCGGGCTGCACTACCGACCTGATGCCGACTTCTGCGGCCAAGCGCACCGAATCGGCAAAAGGAAAAAATGCATCGGAGGCCATAACTGCTCCTTTGAGATCAAATCCATTTTCATGCGCTTTCGCGATGGCATGTTTCAACGCGTCAACCCGTGATGTCTGTCCTATTCCCGAACCCAGCAATTGTCTGTTCTTTACCAGTACGATTGCATTCGAGCGGGTATGTTTTACAATCTTGTTGGCAAAAACGAGGTCTTCAATCTCTTCTTTACCAGGCTTCATCACGGTTACAGGATTCAGGTTTGCTTCACTTTCGGTCTTCATATCGCGGTCTTGCTCTAGCACCCCCCCGAGTAGTGAACGAAACTGTTGTGATGGAAAACGAAACTCCTTTAATTGCAAAATTATTCTATTTTTCTTTGCCTCAAGAATTGTTAAGGCGTTTTTGTCGAAGCCGGGTGCTATAATAATTTCGAAGAACAACTCGTTGATCAATACAGCAGTCTGTTCATCAATGTGCGTATTCGATACCAGAACCCCTCCGAAAGCCGAAACGGGATCTCCGGCAAGTGCAGCGGAATAGGCATCGGCAATATTGTAACGGCTTGAAATTCCACAGGCATTGTTATGTTTTAATACGGCAAAGGTAGGCTCTTCAAATTCATGCATCAGCGACAATCCTGCATCAAGATCCAACAGGTTGTTGTATGATAATTCTTTGCCATGAAGTTGTGTAAAGACTTTATCCAGTTCGCCATAAAACGTACCTGTCTGATGAGGATTTTCACCATACCTGAGTTTTCTGGAAACATCAGTAGTGTGTCTGAAAACAGGCAGCGAAAACTCCCTGTTCATCCATTGGAATATTGTGGTGTCGTAAGCCGAAGAAACAGAGAAAGCATAAGCAGCAAATCGCCTTCTGTCAGCGGGTTCAGTGTAACCATTTTTTGATTGAAGCAGATTGATCAATTCATCATAATAAACTGATGAGGGTACAATGAGCACGTTATTTGCGTTTTTGGCGGCTGCCCTGATGAGTGAAATACCCCCAATGTCAATTTTTTCAATGATTTCCTTTTCCTCGGTTGTTTTTTCAATTGTTTCTGCAAACGGATAAAGGTCAACGATTACAAGGTCGAACAATGGAATTTCATATTGTTCAAGCTCAATACGATCAGAACTGAGTTCAGGGCGGGCCAGAATACCACCGAAAACTTTCGGATGAAGTGTCTTAACACGCCCCCCCAATATACTCGGATATCCGGTAAGGGATTCAATGGTATGAGCTTCGACTCCTGAATTCGTGATAAAATCGTACGTTCCACCCGTAGAATATATCTCAACACCCAATTGGTTTAAGCTGTGCACAATCTCATCAAGACGATCTTTGTAATATACTGATATCAGGGCTTTTTTAATCTTTTTCAAGGTGATGGGTTTTGGTGATTATCGAAATGCAAGATTATTAAAAATCGACCTCAATTGCAACTTATTTACGCTATTTTTGTGCTTTCTACATCTATAGAAGTCAGGTTTTGATATAATTATTGTTATGCGGCTTTATTTACGATTGGTATCAGAGAGTTTTAGGTTTGCCTTAACAGCCTTGATCGTCAATAAAGTACGAACTATTTTATCCTTGCTGGGCATTACGATTGGTATTTTTTCGATTATTTCGGTTTTTTCGGTTTTTGATAGTCTTGAAAAGGCGATACGCGACGACATCAGTTCTTTGGGCGACAATATTCTTTTCGTTCAAAAGTGGCCATGGATGGCAGGAGGCAGTGATTATCCCTGGTGGAAATACTGGCAGCGCCCGGAAGCAACGCCCGGTGAAATGAACGAACTCGAGCGGCGGGTTCAGTCAGCACAGGCTTTTGCATTTATGGTAAGTGTTTCACGGGATGTAAGCTACGGCAACACGACCATCAGTCAGACTCAGGTAAATGCAGTATCACATGATTATGCCGAAGTAATGCCTTTTGACCTTCAGGAGGGGCGATATTTCACACCCATTGAATCGCAAAGTGGCCGAAATGTTGCCATTATTGGTGCTGATATTGCCGAAAGCCTTTTTGCAAATGAGAATCCGCTGGGTAAGGCTATCAAGGTGTTTGGATTAAAGATCAATGTAATTGGCGTCGTAAAAAAGAAAGGAAAAGACATTTTCGGCAATTCGGATGATGACAAAATCATCATTCCGGTGAACTTCGCCCGTAATCTAATAGACCTGAGGAACATCGGATCAGCCATCATGGTGCGTGCAAAACCCGGTGTGGGCAATGAGGAACTTAAGGACGAACTAACCGGAGCGATGCGTGCTGTTAGAAAACTTAAACCAACGGTAGAGGACAACTTTGCCATCAACCAGATGGATATTATCAATAAGTCTTTTGATCAGTTCTTTGGTGTGATAGCTATAGTTGGATGGATCATTGGTGGATTTTCACTGCTTGTTGGTGGGTTTGGCATTGCAAATATCATGTTTGTTTCGGTTAAAGAACGAACAAGCCAGATAGGTATTCAGAAATCACTCGGAGCCAAAAACTATTTCATTTTACTTCAGTTTTTGTTCGAGTCGGTTTTTCTTTCTCTTTTGGGAGGTATTGTGGGTCTTATCATAGTATTAATATTGAGCTTGTTAGTAAGTAATTTCTCCTCATTTACACTCATACTTTCGTTGCAGAATGTTTTGTTGGGAGTACTGGTTTCTGCTTTTATCGGATTGCTTTCCGGTTTTCTGCCGGCCTGGTCTGCCTCGCGCCTCGATCCCGTGGAAGCCATGCGTTCAACGTTCTAACTTTGCGAATCATTATTTTTATTTCTCATTGCAGCTGAAATATGAATAATTCATGTTTGAAAAATGAGTTTGTAACTATTTATTTTTCATATCGTTTTCGCTTTCTCGATAATAAGGGATTAAATTGTTAGCTGTAATTATCTATCTTTACGGATTAAAAAACGGGAGATGACGAACAGGTGGGTGCTTAAGGAGCAGGGAAATAAAGAAATCATCAGGCTTTTAATTGATCAGCTTGCGGTTGGCGAAAATATTGCGAATCTGCTTGCCCAAAGAGGAATTTCTTCCTATGATGAAGCAAAAGATTTTTTCAGACCTTCGCTCGACCAGATGCACGACCCGTTTTTGATGAAGGACATGGATCTTGCTGTAAAACGCATTACTCAGGCCATTCAGAATCAGGAAAGGGTGTTGATTTATGGTGATTATGACGTTGATGGTACAACGGCCGTTGCTTTGGTTTATTCCTACCTCAAAAAGTATTTCAAAAAACGAATAGAGTTTTACATCCCCGACCGATACTCAGAAGGTTATGGTATTTCCATAAAAGGCATTGACCATGCGGCTGATCAGGGATTCAACCTTGTCATAGCGCTGGACTGCGGAATCAAAGCCGTTGAAAAGATTGATTATGCGACCAGAAGAAATGTAGATTTTATCATTTGCGACCACCACAGACCCGGCGATTCGATACCACAAGCAGTTGCCGTGCTTGACACAAAAAGACCTGACTGCAATTATCCCTTCAAAGAATTATCTGGCTGCGGTGTTGGGTACAAACTTATTTCGGCACTGGCAGAGACACTTAATGATGATCAGGTCGAACTGAACAGCTATCTGGATCTTGTGGCTATCAGCATAGCGGCCGATATTGTTCCCATCACAGGCGAAAACCGTATTATGGCTTATTATGGCCTTAAGTTGCTCAATGCTTCGCCCAGACCGGGAATCGAAGCTGTTTTAAAATATTCAAACATCAACAAAAGAGAATCCATGGATGAAAAGCGTGGTTTGTTTCTGAACCGCGAACTGACCATAAGCGACCTGGTTTTTCTTATTGGACCTCGTATTAATGCAGCTGGAAGAATCGATACAGCCAGCGATTCAGTCAGGCTTATGCTTGCCGAAAAAATGAGCCATGCCGAAAAACTTGCCAGCGCAATTAACGACCTCAATACCGAGCGCCGGAACCTCGATAACAATATTACCGAAGAGGCTCTTGCCATGATTGAGTCGAACGAATTGCTGAAAAATACAAAAAGCACCGTGCTCTACAACGAAAACTGGAGTAAGGGAGTTATTGGTATCGTGGCCTCACGGCTTACCGACAACTACTATAGACCCACCATAATCCTTACCCGCTCGGGCGACCTTATTACCGGATCTGCCCGTTCGGTTAAAAATTTCGATGTCTATGATGCTATTGATCATTGCTCGGATTTATTAGAACATTTTGGAGGCCACAAATATGCCGCAGGGTTGTCGCTTAAGTCATCAAACCTGGATGAATTTAAAAAGCGATTTGAAGAGTTTGTCACCAAAACTATTGATGAAACTACACTGATCCCTGAAATAGAGATTGATGCTGACATTGGTTTTAACGAGCTCACTCCTAAGTTTATGCGCATTCTGAAACAGTTTGCCCCCTTCGGACCGGGAAATATGTCGCCCGTTTTCCGGACCGATGGCGTGAAAGATACGGGTCGCTCACGAATTGTTGGCAAAAACCATCTGAAACTCGAACTGGAACAGGAAAATTTTCCGGGTATGGCATTTTCGGGCATTGCTTTTCAGCAGGGTGATCACTTTGAATGGATCAAAAGTGGCAAACCATTCAGCATTTGTTATCACCTGGAAGAAAACGAATGGCAGGGAAAAGTTTCGCTTCAACTGAATGTTAAAGATATCAGGCCAACAAATTAGTTCATTCAGAAAACAACAAAAGCCTTTTACAAGCTACTCCAATTCATTTCGCTGCAGCGGATGGTTTCTGCTTTTTTGCAGAAAACAGAAAGACTCCCAGCCAAGCCTGCGCCAAACCAGTAAATAGCCCAAGGAAACCCCCAAGGTTGAGGATATTCTTTTGCTCAGGAACCGGATGATACAGAATAAGAATGCCAAATCCAAGACTCAGTAAAATACTGATCCACATGATTACACTTGTGGGTTGCTTGGGCTTCAATACTACAAGCAGGTAGATTACATAAACGGAAACAAAAATGAACCACAACCCAACTACGAACATGACTGCGGTTAGTGAATCTCTGGTGAAAAAGACCATTGCGCCACCGGTTAAAATAGACAGTACAGCGGCAAAAAATCCGTTCAGGTATGATCCACCTTTCCTGTATTGCCATATTGATGTAAGTAAAACAATTACTCCGGTGATCAGTATAATTAAACGGCTAAGGTCTAATAATAACAGCATATTGTTTATATTTGCTTCATGAAACAAATCACAGAAATCAAGGCAACCTTTAAGAGTTTGCCAGTATCGACCCAGGCTCAACTGCTTGATGAATTACTGCAA
>Ga0208244_100062_pt1 | contig 148441 bp, 135 predicted proteins | sample SubbioCR12Aug_5A_FD_184828 | JGI IMG/M metagenome (GOLD analysis project Ga0208244, IMG submission 184828) | Serpentinite rock and fluid subsurface biosphere microbial communities from McLaughlin Reserve, California, USA - CR12Aug_5A (SPAdes) | ecosystem: Environmental > Terrestrial > Deep... | reverse complement strand
ATCCTGCTCACCCATTGGGTGACCCTCCTCTTCAGCCGTTATCCCGCTCCAGCATTGAGTTTGCCGCAGTTTTTACAGATTCAACTGAGGAAAATAGGCTGATAGGTGTGGATCGTGCTGACCCAGCGATGCAACAGGCGGTCGCGCACCGTGAACGCCAGCGCCTTGTACTTGTCGTCGGGCGAGGCGACCTCAAGAAAACGTCCCTGCACATAGAAGAGATTGTCGAGAAAAGCCAGCCGGATGGATTCCTCGGACAGCCCGGTGCGGATGCTCAGATTGTCGGCATCCGCCTCACGTTTGGTCTTGGCCATGCTTTTCCTCCCCGTCAAGGAGGGACATTCTGCACGATTTGGGCGAGCCAGCGAAATAACGCCGTCCCCACGTTGGCGGCGCACCGACCAACGCCGTCCCGCCAGCGCCGACTTTTACTTATCCCTCGGCGATACGCTGTCTGATATGCGCCAGGGCTTCCTCGACCCGATCGACGAGGATCAGGCAGAGGTCGCCGGCTTGCAGTTTGGCCAGCGCCGTGTCGATGGCCAGGAACTCACCGTGGATTTCTTCGATGGCGGTGGTGCGGGTTGCCTTGGCCAGGCCGTCTTTCAGCAGCTTCAGCACCTCGCCGTCGGCACGGCCGCGCTGGCAGGCATCTTCATAAAGAATGACGCCGTCAAAGGCGTCGCCGAGAATTTCGGTCTGGCCGCGTATGTCTTCATCGCGCCGGTCGCCGGCGCCGCTGATCACCACCCAGCGCTGCTTGGCCGGCAGTGCGGAAACGGCTTGCGTCAGCGCCGCGATGGCATCCGGGTTGTGGCCATAGTCGGCAACCAGCGTCGCGCCGCGATAGTCGAAAATGTTGAAGCGGCCAGGGGCCGTGCCGACATCGCTGACAAAAGACGCCAACCCGAGGCGAATCGTGTTCCAGTCGAGCCCTAGCGCCCAGGCGGCGCCGATGGCGGCCATGGCGTTTTCGACCTGGAAGCCGATGGCGCCGTTGCGCGTGAGGGGAATGCCGGACAAATCAATTCGTTCGACCAGCGCGCCCTCGGCGGCGACCAGCGCGGCGCCATCGCGGTAGAGCGCGCGCTTGCCTGCGGCGCGGTGCGTCATCATCACCGGATGATGCGGATCGGTCGCAAAGAAAATTGTCTTGCCGGGGCAAACCTTGGCCATGCGCGCCACATGCGGGTCGGCCGCGTTGAGCACCGCGAAGCCCGGCGGGGCGACGTTCTTCACGATGACCCGCTTGACCACGGCGATATCCTCGACCGTGGTGATGAAGTTGAGGCCGAGGTGATCGCCCTTGCCGATGTTGGTGACCACCGCGACGTCGCAGCGGTCGAAGCCCAGTCCTTCGCGCAGGATGCCGCCGCGCGCGGTTTCCAGCACCGCCGCGTCGACCTCGGGGTGCAACAGCACGTTCTTCGCGCTCTTCGGCCCGCTGCAATCGCCGGTATCGATGCGCTGGCCATGGACATACACGCCATCGGTGGCGGTGAGCCCCATGCGCTTGCCGGTCTGGGCGATCAGGTGGGCGATCAGGCGCACCGTGGTGGTCTTGCCATTGGTGCCGGTCACGGCGACCACCGGAATGCGGCCACTCATTTGGCCATCGGGACCTGCCGGAAACATCGCGTCGATGACCGCCGCGCCGACATCGCGGCCCTTGCCGTATGAAGGGGTGAGATGCATGCGCAGACCGGGCGCGGCATTCGCCTCGACGATGCCGCCGCCCTGATCTTCCAGTGAGCGGCTGATGTTTTCGCAGACAAAATCAACGCCGCAGATATCCAGCCCGATCATCTTGGCGGCCGTTACCGCGCAGGCGGCAACATCCGGGTGCACATCGTCGGTGACGTCGGTTGCCGAACCACCGGTCGATAAATTGGCGTTGTTGCGCAGGACGACGCGCGCGCCCTTCCCCGGCGTCGACTCGGCGGAATAGCCCTGCACCGCCAGGCAGGCGCGCGCAATGTCGTCGAAGCGGATTTTCGTCAATGAGGTCGCATGGCCGACGCCGCGGCGCGGATCGCTATTGACGGTGTCGACCAGTTCGCGCACCGTGTGCTGGCCGTCGCCGATGACCTGGGGCGGGTCGCGCCGCGCGGCCGCGACCAGCTTGTCGCCAACGACGAGCAGGCGAAAGTCGTGGCCGGTGATGAAGCGCTCGACCATGACGTCGTCACGCACGGCGCGCGCCGCCGCGAAGGCGATTTCGATCTGGTCCTTGCTCGATACATTGACGGTGATGCCCTTGCCCTGGTTGCCGTCCTTCGGCTTCACCACCACCGGCAGGCCAATTTCATTGGCGACCCGCCAGGCCGCGCCGGCATCGTTCACGATGCGGCCAATCGGCACCGGCACGCCGGCGGCATGCAGCAACTGTTTGGTCAGGTTTTTGTCCTGGGCAATCGCTTCGGCGATGGCCGAGGTGCTGTCGATTTCGGCGGCCTGGATGCGCCGCTGCTTGCTGCCCCAGCCCATTTGCACCAGGCTGCCGGAAGTCAGCCGGCGGCACGGGATGCCCCGCGCCAGGGCGGCGTTGACAATGGAACCGGTGGATGGCCCCAGCCGCTCATCCTCGTCGAGTTCGCGCAGTTCGGCCAGGGCGGCGTCGATGTCGAAGGGGGTGTCGTTCGCGGCGGAACGGCACAGTTCCTCGGCCAGGGCGAAGGCGCGGCGACCGACCGCTTCTTCGGTGTACTCGACCACGACCTGATACAGATTTGGCTCGATGGTCGGCGCGCTGCGGCTGAAGGTCACCGGACAACCGGCCTGTGCCTGCAGGTTGAGCGCGGCGAACTGCATGGCATGGGCAACCGAAATGTCGCCTTCATAACCGATCGGCCGCATCGCGCCGATGTGCGGAAAGCGGGCGCGAATGCGCGCCTCGAAGCCCGGCATGCGGCTCAGGGCGTTTTCAGTGTCGCGGCAGAGCACCAGCGCCTGAATCGCGGTGTGCCGGCTCCAGAGGTTGGGGCCGCGCAGGGCCCGGATGCGTGAGATTTCCATGGGGTGTGTGGCGTAAAAATTAATCAGCTGCGACGTCGTTATCGGCGCCGGGGAAATGGTAAGTCTCGATGCCGGCGCGGAGAATTTCCGGGGACAGCCCAAGCGCCCAACCGGCGCCGATGGCGCCGAGAATGCCGGCCAGGTGTTCGGCGGATTCGTTCAGCAGCGGGATGGCGGCCAGTTCAATCAGCGGCGCCTCGTGTGCGCCGGCCGCCAGCATGATGCGACCGTCGCGCGTCACCAGGGCGCGACCGCCCTGGCTGCGATGTTCGACAATGACGGGCAGCGCCGCATCGGCGCCAAACAGGATCACCTCGCCGTCACAGAGTTCAGCCATTGATGCCACCGTCGGGTCGTCGGCATTCAATACCGCAACCCCCCCTGGCAGCACCACGTCGACCTGGGTGCGAAATACCTTGAACAGCAATTCGGCGGTGTCGATACCATGCTCGGGCAGCAAGGCGGCGTTGTCGATGGCGGTGATGACGCCAACCTGGCAACGGTCATAGGCCAGGCCTTCGCTGGCCATGACAGCCGCTGGATTTTCAATCACCACGGCATCGAGGGTGCGATTGATCAGCAAGCGTTCACCCGGCTCCCGTTGCGTGCAGTCACCGTTGTGCACCTTGCGGTGGCCAAGGAAGAGACCGGCCGCGGAAGCCAGCCCGGTACGCCGCCCATCGAGTTGCAGCAAGCGCGCGACGATCTGCGCAACCGCCGTGGTATCCGTGCTGCCCGTGATGCCGATGACCGGAATGCGACCATTCTCGCCATTGGGGAAAAGATGATCGGCAATCGCCGCGCCGACCGGCCGTGGCTGCCCCTGGGCGGGCTTGAGATGCATCAGCAGTCCGGGGCCGGCGTTCACCTCGACAATGGCGCCGCCCTGCTCGGCAAGCGGGCGGGAAATATCCTCGGCCACGAGGTCGATGCCGGCGATGTCCAGACCGATGATGCGCGCCGCGAGACACGCGGTTCTTGCGTTATCGGGATGCACCAGATCGGTGACGTCGATGGCGCAGTTGCCGTTTTGCTGGATCAATACCTGCTGACCAGCCATGGGCGCCGAGTCGGCGTCCATCTGCTGGCGCCTGAGCAACTGCTGGATCAGCGGTTCGTTTTCCAGAACAATCGTTTCGAGGGGAAATTCCTCGGCCTCGCCACGGCGCGGGTCGGTGTTCAACTGGGTGTCGATCAGTTCGCGGATCGTGGCTTTGCCGTCGCCCGTGACAAAAATGCGCTCGCCGCGCGCCGCCGCGACGAGCTGGTTGTTCACCACGAGCAGGCGGTGTTCCTCGCCGCGCACGAAGCGCTCGACCATCACGCCGCCGCCCTGGGCATCGGCAATCGGGAAGGCGGCCTCGACCTCGGCCTGGGTCATCAAATCGAGCGAGACGCCGCGGCCGTGATTGGCGTCGTCCGGCTTAACCACGACCGGCAGGCCGATTTCCTGGGCGGCTTCCCAGGCATCAGCGGGGCTGTCGACCATGCGCCCCTCGGGGACCGGCACGCCACAGGGCGCCAGCAGGCTTTTGGTCAGATCCTTGTCGCCGGCGATGGTTTCGGCAATGGCGCTGGTGCGGTCGGTTTCGGCTGTCCAGATGCGGCGGCTTTTCGATCCATAACCGAGCTGCACCAGATTGCCATCATTGAGGCGGATATGCGGAATGCGGCGTGACTTGTCGCCGGCCGCCTCGACGATACAGGCGGTACTGGGGCCGAGCATCAGACGATCGGCCATTTCGTGCAGTTGCTTGATGGTACCAACGGCATCGAAGGGACGGTCTTCGATGGCCGCCATCACCAGATCGCGCGCGGCGTAAAGCGCCTGGCGCGTGACCCCCTCATGCCAGGCGCGCACGATCACCTTGTAATGGCCAGGCTGCGTCATGCCGCGGGCACGACCAAAACCGCCGGGCAGCCCCGCCAGGTTTTGCAATTCGAGGGTGACGTGTTCGAGGATGTGCGCCGGCCAGGTGCCTTCTTCGAGGCGTTTGAGAAAGCCCCCCGGCTCGCCATAGCTGCAGCGGTGCGCGTGCAGCGTCGGCAACCAGGCCGTCAGGCGAGCGTTGAAACCAGGCAGGGTGTTGGAAGGGCAATCTTCCAGCTCACCGATGTCGACCCAGGCCTCCAGCACCGGCCGATAGGTCCACATGTTGGGGCCGCGCAAATACACGATCTTGAGGAATTCGATGGATTTCATTTGGTTATGTTGTCTTGTGTCTTGTTACGCTTTGGGACGGATAACTCGCGAAGCCCCCAAAAGCTGACATTTCCAGAAAAAATAAAAGTCGGCGCTGGCGAGACGGCAAGCTTTATCATTCAAGCCGCTACATTTACTTCTTCCGCTGTGACTGCACCCGACACTTTACCCGAAGCCTGGCGCGGCCAGTTGCCCGCCAGGCTTGAACCCGGCGAACCACTGATCGCCTGGCTGGAAATCGACCTCGATGACCGCCTCGACTTCCATCCCGGCCTGGTCGCGCTGACCGACCGTCGCCTGGTCGCCTTTGCGGAGGGCGGACAATCCTGGCCGCTGACGGCGGCGCTTAAACTGGCTCACCACGACCACGCCGGCGTGGGCACGCTGGAACTCGAAGATACGCAGGGCCGGCTAGCCCGCTGGCGCTACACACTGGGCAAGGGCCCCGCCGCGCTGCGCTTCGAGCGCGAATTCGTGCGTCAGCGGGACAGCGTCGCGAGCGGACGGCCGCCACTCCCCGCGCCCGCCGCCATCTGTCCGATTTGCCAGATGCAGCTTCAGCCTGATGAAGAAGATTGCCCCAACTGCGTCCGCGAACTGCACACCCCCCCGTCGACCTGGACGCTGCTGCGCATCTGGCGTTTTGCCAAGCCCTACCAATGGCGACTCCTCGCCGGGTTTCTGCTGACGCTTGCCGCGACCGCCGCCACGCTGGTGCCGCCCTATCTCACCATGCCGCTGATGGACGACGTGCTGATTCCCTATCAGAACGGCACGCCCATCGATCCAAACAAGGTGGCCTGGCTGCTCGGCGGCTTGCTGGGTTCGGCCACGCTGGCCTGGGCGCTGAACTGGGCGCGCACCTACATTCTGGCGCTGGTTTCCGAACGCATCGGCGCCGACCTGCGCACCACGACTTACGAACATCTGCTCAAGCTCAGCCACGAATACTTCGGCGGCAAGCGCACCGGCGACCTGCTCGCGCGCATCGGCTCGGAAACCGACCGCATCAACGTTTTTCTGTCGCTGCATCTGCTCGACTTCGCCACCGATGTGCTGATGATCGTGATGACCTCGGTCATCCTGTTCTCGATCAATCCCTGGCTCGCACTGGTAACACTGGCCCCCCTGCCGATCATCGCCTGGATGATTCACATTGTCCGGGATAAATTGCGCACCGGCTTCGAGCAAATTGACCGCGTCTGGGCCGAAGTCACCAGCGTGCTGGCCGACACCATTCCAGGCGTTCGCGTCGTCAAGGCGTTCGCCCAGGAAGCGCGCGAGGCGCAGCGCTTTCGCGAAGCCAACAAACACAATCTGGAAGTGAACGACCGCCTGAACCGTATCTGGTCGCTGTTCGCCCCCACCGTCGGCCTGCTCACCGAAATAGGCATTCTCGTCGTCTGGGCCTGCGGCATCTGGCTGGTGTCAAAGGACCAGATCACCGTGGGCGTGCTGATCGCCTTCCTCGCCTACATCAGCCGCTTTTACACCCGGCTCGATTCGATGAGCCGCATCATCTCCGTGACACAAAAGGCCGCCGCTGGCGCCAAGCGCATTTTCGACATTCTGGACCACGTCTCCAGCGTCCCCGAACCGGCCAATCCGGTGGCCCTGCCGCCGCTCAAGGGGGGCATCAAGATCGACAAGGTGAGTTTCCGTTACGGCAACCGCGCCGTGCTGCATGGCATCGACCTCGACATTGCGCCGGGCGAAATGATCGGGCTGGTTGGTCACAGCGGTTCGGGCAAGAGCACGCTGGTCAACCTGATTTGTCGTTTTTACGACGTCACCGAAGGCGCCATCCGGGTTGAAGGCATCGACCTGCGCAGCGTGAAGATCGCCGACTACCGCCGCAATATCGGCCTGGTGCTGCAGGAGCCTTTCCTCTTTTTCGGCACCATCGCCGAAAACATCGCCTATGGCAAGCCGACAGCCACCCGGGCGGAGATCGTCGCCGCCGCCCGCGCCGCCCACGCCCACGAATTCATCCTGCGCCAGCCGCACGGCTATGATTCGCTGGTCGGCGAACGCGGTCAATCGCTCTCGGGCGGCGAGCGCCAGCGCATCTCGATCGCCCGCGCACTTCTTATCGACCCGCGCATTCTCATTCTCGACGAAGCCACCTCGGCCGTCGATACCGAAACCGAATTCGAGATTCAAAGCGCATTGAACAACCTGATCAAGGGCCGAACAACGCTTGCGATTGCGCATCGTTTGTCCACCTTGCGCCGCGCCGATCGGCTGGTGGTGATGGATCGCGGCAGGATCGTCGAAATCGGCAACCATGACGAACTGATGGCGCGCGGAGGCCATTACTGGCGACTTTACATGGCGCAGACCAAGCAGTTCGACGCGCCGCCGGCACTGGGCGAGATCGGCGCCACGGCATGAAACTCACCCGCAACAGTTTCGGCCGGCTGGTATTTGTCGGCGCTGACGGCACGGCACACGAAAACGTCGTACCGGTGCGCGCCTTCGGCCTTTCCGCACCCGACCATGGGCTTGCCCTGATGTCGGCCGATGGCAAGGAATTGCAGTGGATCGAAAGCCTGGACACCCTGCCGGCGGACAGCCGCGAGCTGATCGTCGAGGAACTGGCCCAACGCGAGTTCATTCCCGAAATCCGCCGCATTGTTTCCGTATCGAGCTATGCCACGCCCAGCACCTGGCAGGTTGAGACCGATCGCGGCGCCACCGCGCTCATTCTCAAGAGCGAGGACGATATCCGCCGCCTCCGCAGCACCCAAGGCACCCAAGGCACGCATCATTCCGGCATGCTGATGATCGCCGACAGCCAGGGCGTGCATTTCCTGATTCGCGACCGCCTGGCGCTGGATCCCCACAGCCAGAAAATTCTGAAGCGTTTTCTATGATTACCGATCAAATAACGGCGGTTTGGCCCGGCGCTCCCTATCCGCGCGGCGCCACCTGGGATGGCGAAGGCGTGAATTTCGCCCTGTTTTCCGAACACGCCGAAAAGGTCGAACTCTGCCTGTTCGACCCCAGCGGCCAGCACGAGGTGCAGCGCATCCCCATGCGCGAACAGACCGACCGGGTCTGGCACTGCTATCTGCCCGAAGCGCGGCCCGGACTGCTTTACGGTTATCGGGTGCACGGCCCCTATGACCCGGAGCGCGGGCACCGCTTCAACCCGCACAAGCTGCTCATCGAACCCTACGCCCGGGACATCGTCGGCCCGCTAGTCTGGAGCGATGCTCACTTCGGCTACAGCCAGGACCATCCGGCGGGCGACCTGGTTCCGGATCGCCGCGACAACGCCGTTGGCATGCCAAAATGCCGGGTGATCGACCCGGCATTTGCCTGGGGCAATGACCGCTCGCCGAACATTCCCTGGCACGAGATGGTGATTTATGAGTTGCATGTGGGCGGCTTCACCAAAAACCACCCCGACGTACCCCCCGCCTTGCGCGGCACCTATGCCGGCCTGTGCAGCGCCCCGGTCATCGAGCACCTGCAGCGCCTCGGCGTCACCTCGGTCGAACTGATGCCGATCCATGCCTTTATCGACGACCGCCATCTGGTCGCTCAGGGGAAATGCAATTTCTGGGGTTACAACTCGATTGCTTACTTCGCACCCGATCCGCGCTACTGCGCCAGCGACTCGACCATGGAATTCAAGACCATGGTCAAGACGTTGCATTCGGCGGGCATCGAAGTGATTCTCGACGTGGTGTACAACCACACCGCCGAAGGCAATCACCGCGGGCCGACGCTCTCCTTCCGGGGCATCGACAACGCCGCCTATTACCGGCTGACACCCGGCAACCGACGCCACTACACGGACTACACCGGCTGCGGCAATACGCTCAATCTCCAGCACCCCTGCGTCCTCCAGCTCATCATGGACTCGCTGCGCTACTGGGTGCTGGAAATGCACGTCGATGGCTTCCGTTTCGACCTGGCCTCGGCGCTGGCCCGTGAACTGCACGATGTCGACCGCCTCGGCGCTTTCTTCGACATCCTGCACCAGGACCCGGTCCTGTCGCAGGTCAAGCTGATCGCCGAACCCTGGGATCTGGGCGAGGGCGGCTATCAGGTCGGGAATTTTCCGGTCGGCTGGGCCGAGTGGAACGACCGTTATCGGGATTGCATGCGCGCCTACTGGCGCGGCGATGGCGGCCTGATCGGCGAATTCGCCCGGCGCCTGACCGGTTCCTCCGATCTCTACGCCCACAACGGGCGGCGGCCGCATGCCAGCATCAATTACATCACGGCGCACGACGGCTTCACCCTGCACGACCTGGTGAGCTACAACCACAAGCACAACCAGGCCAATGGCGAGGACAACAAGGACGGCACCGACAACAACCTGTCGTGGAACTGCGGCGTCGAGGGCGCCACCGACCGGCCGGAAATCATCGCCCTGCGCGCGCGCCAGAAACGCAACCTGCTGGCCACGCTGCTTCTGTCGCAAGGCGTGCCGATGTTGCTGGCCGGCGACGAAATGGGCCGGACGCAACAGGGCAACAACAACGCCTATTGTCAGGACAACGCCGCTTGCCAGGACAACGCGATCGGCTCGGTCAATTGGTCGCTAACGGACGCCGACCGCGAGTTGCAGGATTTTGTCGCGCGGCTGATTCACCTGCGGCGCGCCCACCCGGTATTCCATCGCCGCAACTTTCTCCAGGGCCGGCCGATCCACGGTTCGGCCGTCAAGGATATCCACTGGCTCAAGCCGAATGGCAGCGAGATGAGCGACCATGAATGGCGGCATGACTTCGCCCGCAGCCTGGGCGTCTATCTGTCGGGTGAATTGCTCGGCGAAGTCGATCAGCGCGGGCGGGCAGTCCATGATGACAATTTCATTCTGCTGTTCAATGCGCACCACGAACGCATCGACTTTCGCTTGCCCGTTCTGTGTAAAAACTGCGTCTGGCAAGCCACCCTCGACACCCACTACCATGCCGGACTGGACGTCGACGGCAACTTCGCCGGTGGCGACACCTATCCGCTGGAAGGTCGGACACTCGCCCTGTTGCGTCAGCACAATCTTGCAGCACCCACGGAAGACCTGACATGACCGACGACCTGAAAACGCTCGCCAACCGCTGCGGCATCGCCGCTGCGTATCACGACATCTGGGGCGGTCATCATGCCACGTCGACCTATACCCGCCAGGCGCTCCTGGCGGCGATGCACTTTGCACCCGAGGCAGTGGCCGACGCTCCCGCCAATCTGATCAAAGCCATCGAGGCAGACGAACGCCAGCGCGTCCTGCCTCCGGTGCTGATCGTCCGCGCCGGGGAGCCCATTCGCATCACTCACGCGCTACCGGACTGGCACTGGACGCTCGTCCTCGAAACCGGCAAGACCCAGCACGGACAATGTCCGCCCACCGGTCCGCTTGAATTTCCCCCCATCGAGACACTCGGCTACCACCGCATCGAATTTCGCCGCGACACAGCCCACCACACCATGCCGCTCATCGTCGTGCCAGAGCGCTGCCACCAGCCGGTAGCCATCCAGGAGGGTGGTCGCATCTGGGGACTGACCGTGCAACTGTATGGCGTGCGCTCCGCCCGCAACTGGGGCATCGGCGATTTCACCGATCTTGGCGATTTGCTCGCACTCACGGCCGCCGTGGGCGGCGACCTGGTCGGCGTCAATCCCCTGCACGCCCTGTTTCCCGACAACCCGGCCCACATCAGCCCCTACAGCCCGTCGCAGCGCGGCTTTGTCAATGTGCTTTATCTCGATGTCGCGGCGGTAGCCGAATTTTCGACCTGTAAAGAGGCCAAGCGCCGTCTCGCCAGCGCCGACTTTCAGCAACGTCTGCAAGCCTTGCGCGATGCCGAAATGGTTGACTACGTCCAGGTGTCCCGCGCCAAGTTCGAGATTCTGGAAATCCTCTTCGCGCATTTGCTTGCCAACCCGAATGAACACAGCGCCGCCTTTGCCGCCTGGCGCGCCGCCCAAGGTGAAGAGCTTGAGCGCCATGCCCGCTTTGCCGCCCTGCAAGCGCACTTTCGCGCCGCCGACGCGAACATCTGGGGCTGGCCGGCCTGGCCGGAAGACTATCGCGATCCCGACTCGCCCGCCGTCGCCGCCTTCGCGCGCGAGCATGCCGCCGCCGTCACCTGGCACGCCTGGCTGCAATGGCTGGCCGACACGCAACTTGCCGCCGCCGCGCGGCGCGCGGCGCAATGCGGCATGGCCGTCGGCCTTTATCAGGACCTCGCGGTCGGCGCCAATCCGAATGGCGCCGAGGTCTGGAACTGGCAGGAAGTCTTTGCCGCCGACGCCCATGCCGGCGCCCCGCCCGACGAAATCAACCTGATGGGCCAGGACTGGGGCCTGCCGCCCTTCGTGCCCCACCGCCTGCGTGCTGTGGCTTACACACCCTTTATCGATATCCTGCGCGCCAACATGAAACATGCCGGCGCCCTGCGCATCGACCATGTGATGGGCCTGCTGCGGATGTTCTGGGTACCGGCGGACATTCCCGCCACCGAAGGCGCTTATGTGCACTATCCCTTCGAGGACATTCTCGGCATCGTCGCGCTGGAGAGCCAGCGCAACCAGTGCCTGGTGATCGGCGAGGATCTTGGCACCGTGCCTGACGGCTTCCGGCCACGCCTGGCGGAGTGCGGCGTGCTCTCCTACCATCCGTTGATCTTTGAACGCTACCCCGATGGCAATTTTCGCCTGCCGGCGGATATCCCGCGGCAGGCCCTGGTGGCTGCCGGTACGCATGACCTACCCACCTTGCGCGGCTTCTGGCATGGCGCAGACATGGATATCCGCGCCACCCTGCACCTCTTTCCCAGTGAAGAGCTGCGGCAACGCCTGATCACCGAACGCGATTGGGATCGCGGTCGGCTACTCTGGGCGCTCGAACAGGAAAATCTGCTGCCAGCGGGCGTGAGCAAGCAGCCTGCGGAGATGCCGGAGATTTCAACCGAAACCGTCTTGGCGATCCACGTCTATCTGGCACGCTCGCCAGCGCAGATCATGGTGGTGCAGCCCGAAGACTTTCTTGGCGTGCTGGAACAACCCAACCTGCCGGGCACCCTCGAAGACCAGCATCCCAACTGGCAACGCAAGTTGCCGCTGCCCCTTGAGAGCTGGTCGTCCCTGGCCAGCTACAATGCACTCGTGACGGCGGTGCACGCCGCGCGCAAACCCGCCGCACACAAACCAATAGCCTCCCCATGAAATTCGACGTCGGCTCCTTCCGTGCCTGGCCGCACAAGAAAATCACCCTGCTCGGCATGTCGGGCGTCGGCAAGACCTGGCTGTCGTCCATGCTGCGCCGCCACGACTGGTTTCATTACTCGGCCGACTTCCGCATCGGCAAGCGCTATCTCGACGAGCCGATTCTCGACCTCATCAAGCAGCAGGCCATGCAGGTGCCCTTTCTGCGCGATCTATTGCGGCGCGACTGGATCGACATCAAGAACAACATCAAGGTGGATGACCTCGGCCCGGTGTTGTCTTTCGTCGGCAAACTCGGCGACCCGGCGCAAGGCGGCATTCCCTTTGAGGAATTCAGCCGTCGCCAGGCAATGTATCGCGAAGGCGAGATCGCCGCCATGCGCGACGTGCCCGAATTCGTCAGGAAGGCGCAAGATATCTACGGTTACGCCCATTTCGTCAATGATGTCGGCGGCAGCCTGTGCGAACTCGAAGACCCGGCGGTCATCGACCTCCTGGTCGAACACACGCTGATCCTTTACATCCAGGTCACCACGGTGGAAGAAGAAGTCGAGCTGATCCGCCGCGCCCAGTCCGACCCCAAGCCGATGTATTACCGTCCGGCCTTCCTCGCCGAGCATCTGCCGCGCTATCTCGCCGAACGGCAACTGGCCGACATCAACGCCGCCGCCCCCGACGACTTCTCGCGCTGGGTATTCCCGCGCCTGTTTCACGCGCGCATCCCGCGCTACGAGGCGATTGCCCGGCCGCACGGCTATACCGTGACCTCGGACGAAGTCGCGCAACTCAGGGATGAAAAGGATTTTCTGGCGCTGCTGGAAACCGCAATCAGCCGCCAGCCTGATTCCATACGGAAATAAATTCCCGCCAGTGCGGCAGATCCAAAGCGGCGAGTTGCTCGCGCACCACCGCTACTTCCGCAGCGTGCGCCGCCGCGGTCAAATTGCCGCGCATCTTCTGGAAGCGCAGATAGACCAGATAGGTATTCACCACATCGGTCTCGCAGTAGTCGCGGATGGCGTCAATCCTGCCCGCTTGCCAGGCGCCCCACACCGCGTCACCCGCCATGCCCAGCTTGCCCGGCAGCCCCATCAACTTCACCAGTTGATCGAGTGGCGCGTTGGCGCGCGGCTGGTACATCGCCAGGAGGTCCATCAGGTCAAGATGGCGCGCGTGGTAACGGCTGATGTAGTTGTTCCATTTGAAGTCGCGATCATCCTCGCCCATGTCCCAGTAACGCGCCGCCGTCACGCCGTGGATCAGGCCACGATAGTGCAGCACCGGCAGATCGAAGCCGCCGCCGTTCCATGACACGAGATTGGGCGTGTATTTGGCGATGCCTTCGAAAAAGCGCTGGATGATCTCGCCTTCACCCGATTTTGGCTCGGCCAGCGACCAGACCTTGAAACCCTCATCGTTCCGCAGCGCGCAGGAAATGACAGCGACCCGTTGCAGATGCAGCGGCAGGAAATCACTGCCACTCTTTGCGCGCTGCTTCTGGAAGGCGAACTCGGCGACCTCGGCGTCAATCAGCGCATCCGGCAGTTCATGCAAGCGCTGCAGACCCGCAATATCTGGAATCGTCTCGATGTCAAAGGTCAAAATTGGCGTCATGCCGGGAAAACACCCGTCGACAGATAGCGGTCGCCGCGATCGCAGACGATGCTGACAATGACCGCATTCTCGACCTCGGCGGCAATTCGCAAAGCCACCGCCAGCGCTCCACCGGAGGAAATGCCGGCAAAGATGCCCTCTTCAGTCGCCAGTCGCCGCGTCATCTCTTCGGCGTCCTGCTGGCCCACCGATTCAAGCCGGTCGACGCGCGCGAAGTCGCAGATTTTCGGCAGATACTCGGTCGGCCATTTACGGATGCCGGGAATCTGTGCGCCGGGCTCGGGCTGGCAACCGACGATCTGGATCGCCGGATTCATCTCCTTGAAGTAGCGCGAGCAGCCCATGATCGTGCCGGTGGTGCCCATGCTGGAAATGAAATGGGTAATCCGGCCCTCGGTATCGCGCCAGATTTCCGGTCCGGTGCCTTCGTAGTGGGCGCGCGGATTGTCCGGGTTGGCGAACTGGTCGAGCACCACGCCACGGCCTTCACGCGCCATCTGGTCGGCCAGGTCACGCGCGCCTTCCATGCTGCCGGCCTTGGACGTCAGCACCAGCTCTGCGCCATAGGCTTTCATGCTTTGCCGCCGTTCGACGCTCTGATTTTCCGGCATCACCAGCACCATCTTGTAGCCGCGCAGCGCCGCCACCATCGCCAGCGCAATGCCGGTATTGCCCGAAGTGGCCTCGATCAGGGTATCGCCCGGCTTGATCTCGCCGCGTTCCTCGGCCCGCCGAATCATCGACAGCGCCGGTCGATCCTTGACCGAACCGGCCGGATTGTTGCCTTCGAGCTTGGCAAAAATCACGTTGTTGCGCCGCGTGTTGTCCTCTCCCGGCAAGCGTTGCAGGCGCACCAGCGGCGTATTGCCAATGAAGTCGTCGAGGGTGTTGGTGTTCATCTGGACAAGTGCTTCACATAGTTCGTCACACCCTGCTCCACCGTGGCAAACGTGTCGTCATAACCGGCGGCCCGCAAGGCGGAAATATCGGCCTGGGTGAAACTTTGATACTTGCCTTTCAGCGCCTCGGGGAAATCGACGTACTCGATGATGCCCTGCGCGATCATGTCCTGCAAGGAAAGCGTCGGCTTGCCTTCCAGCGTGCGACAGGCATTCACCGTTGAAGTGGCGATATCATTGAAGGGTTGCGCCCGGCCAGTGCCAAGATTGAAGATGCCGGATTTTTTCGGGTGGTCGAGGAAATACATGTTCACCTTGACCACGTCATCGACATAGACGAAATCGCGGCTCTGTTCGCCATTGGGGTAACCGTCGCAGCCCTCGAACAGCTTTACCTTGCCGGTGGCGCGATACTGGTTGAAATGGTGGAAGGCCACCGAGGCCATGCGCCCCTTGTGCTGCTCGCGCGGGCCATAGACATTGAAATAGCGGAAACCGACCACCTGCGAATCGGTGCAGTTCGCGGCGGGGCCGATGCGGCGGCGCACGATCTGGTCGAAGAGGAACTTCGAGTAGCCATACACGTTGAGCGGCCCCTCGTGCGCGCGCGACTCCTGGAAGATGCGCCCGCCGCCATAGACCGAGGCACTGGAGGCGTAGAGGAAAGGCACTTCGTGGTCGAGGCAGAAGTCCAGCAGCCCGATGGAATAACGGTAATTGTTCTCCATCATGTAATGGCCGTCGGTTTCCATGGTGTCGGAGCAGGCGCCCTCGTGGAAAATCGCGTCGACCGCGCCATCGAACTGGCCGCCATGCACCATGTCGATGAATTCGTGCTTGTCGAGATAATCGGCAATCTCGCAGTCGACCAGGTTCTTGAACTTGTCCGCCTTCTTTAGATTATCGACGGCGATAACCTTGTCGATGCCACGCGCATTGAGCGCCTTGACGATGTTGGCGCCGATAAAGCCGCAGGCGCCGGTGACGATGTGATACGAGCTCATGTTCTTTCCTTATGCTTCAAGTTCCGCCAGCGAGCAGGTTGCAGTACCCAACTTGCCGACCACCACGCTCGCCGCCCGGTTGGCCCAGCGCATCCCCTCCGCCATGGACTGACCGCAGGCCAGCATGACGGCCAGCGTGGCGATGACGGTATCGCCGGCGCCGCTGACATCATAAACCTCGCGCGCCTGGGCCGGCTCGTGGGTGACCCCCGCGTCTGAGAACAAACTCATGCCTTCTTCCGAACGGGTCAGCAACAATGCGGCAAGCCCCAGCTCAGCGCGCAATTTGTTAACGCGGGCCGTCAGATCGGCTTCGCTGGTCCAGCGCCCCACCACTTCGCGCAACTCGGCACGATTTGGCGTGATGATGCTGGCCCCGGCGTAGCGCGCGTAATCGTCGCCCTTGGGGTCGACAAGCACGGGCTTGCACTGTTCCCGTGCCAGTCGGATCATCTCGGCAATATGCGTGAGCCCGCCCTTGCCGTAATCGGAAAGAATCACGACATCGCAGGCGGCTATCCGTTGCTGGAATTCGGCCAGCTTGGTTTGCAGCACCTCGTGCGCCGGCGCATTCTCGAAATCGATGCGCAGCAACTGCTGCTGCCGTCCGAGCACCCGCAGTTTCACGGTCGTGTTGAGCTTCGCGTCTTCATGCAGGCTGGCATCGATGGACGAACCGGCCAGCAGCCGGGCAAGCGTTTGCCCGGCTTCATCCGCGCCCACCACCGAAAGCAGGCTGGCCCGCGCGCCGAGCGCCGCGATATTGCGCGCGACGTTGGCCGCGCCGCCGGGACGCTCCTCGATTTTTTCGATTTTGACCACCGGCACCGGCGCCTCGGGCGAAATACGCGAGACTTCGCCGAACCAGTAACGGTCGAGCATCACATCGCCAACGACGAGAACGCGGGCGGCTCGGGTATCCGGGGGGCCTGGGGTGTCTGGCAGTTTCACGGATTCAGGTCAAACTCTTCGGTGCGTTTGGGCGGGAAAGTTTCCCAGCCGCCGCAGGCCGGACAGCGCCAGTGAAACTGCCGCGCCTTGAAGCCGCAATCGTCACAGCGATAGCGCGCGACGCGGCGCGTGTGATTGTGAATGAGGTTCTTGACCAGCTCAAGATCGGCGCGCTTTTCCGGCGGCGCCAGCAGGACCTGGGCTTCCAGCAGCTTGTCGAGCCCCAGCAGGGTCGGGTTGCGGCGCAACTCGTCGCGCACCAGCACATGGGCCACTTCGGGACCGCTGGCGAGCAGCTCGGCCTGGAATACCACGTCGAGCATGTCGACGGATGGATGGCGCTCAAGATAGCCGCGCAGCAGCTCGGTGCCGACAGCCTCGTGGCCGAGCTCGCGATACGCACTCGCCATTTTCTCGGCAGCCAGAGCGAGAAAGACCGGATTCTGCTGCTCAATGCGTTGCCAGGTCGTCAGCGCCGTCTCGCCAGCGCCGACTTTCATTTCCAGTTCGCCCAGCATCAGGGTTGCTCGCACACACTTGCGATTGGCGGCCAGCGCGGCTTCCAGCCGCTGCCGCGCCATGTCGAGTCGGCCATTAATCAGATCCACACTGGCCAACTCACAGTGGAATTCGGCAATCTCCTTCTGCCACAGGTGCTCGGCGTGACCCGGCATTTGCTCGGCAATGGCGATGGCCTTGACCCATTCTTTTTCCTGCTGGTAGATTTCCAACAGGTTGCGCAAGGCTTCTTCGTCGCGCAGGGTACCGCGCAGCTTGTCGAAGATATCCTCGGCGCGATCCAGCAAGCCGGCTTTCAGATAGTCCTGCCCCAGTTCGGCAAGGGCGTGCAGGCGCTGTTCCTCGGTCAATTGGCTCTGCGAGGCGTCGCGGTCGATCAAATGCTTGTGCACACGGATGGCGCGATCTGTTTCGCCGCGACGGCGAAACAGATTGCCCAGCGCGAAGTGCAGCTCGATGGTCTCGGGGTCGACCTTGGCGGCTTCGAGGAAAGCCTCGATCGCGCGGTCGGGCTGCTCGTTGAGCAAAAAGTTCAACCCGGTGAAATACGAGCGCGGCAACGCGCGCGACTCGCGCAACAGTTGATTGATGTCGATGCGCGCGGCAAGCCAGCCCAGTACAAAGAATGCCGGCAACGCCAGAAACCACCACAGTTCGATTTCCACGCTTAAACGCCTAGCGTCGGCAAGTCGATATGATTCGGCGGCGGCGGCGGCGGAGATTTCTCCCTTTCCGCCAGTTCTCGCTTCAGTGCGCTCAGGTTGCGCCGTTGACGAATCAACCGCGGCAGCAGTGCGAGCAGACCCAGCACAATCCCCAGCACCAGCGCGCCCAATAAAGCCAGCGACAGCGGTGTTTGCCAGCTTGAGTCAAAAAAGAAGCGCAGCTCGACATCACCGCTGTTCTTGATGGCCAGTCCCAGCAGGATGACAAAGAGAATGCCACGCAGGAACCAGAGCAGCGCGGTCATTGGTTATAAAAGCTACTTGACGAACAGGTCGACGCGCTCACGCAGTTCCTTGCCGGCCTTGAAATGCGGCACGTATTTGGCCGGCACCTGAACCTTGTCGCCCGATTTGGGATTGCGGCCGGTGCGCGGCGGCCGATAATTCAGCGAAAAGCTGCCGAAGCCGCGAATCTCGATGCGATCACCCTTGACCAGGGCCTCGGTCATCGCGTCGAGAATCATTTTCACGGACAAATCGGCATCCTTCACCACCAGTTGCGAAAAGCGCTCCGCCAGACGAGCGATCAACTCGGACTTGGTCATGATGCCGCCTCCGCCGGGCAGCCCCAAGGAGGCGGCAGCCCCCCAGTGGGGGGCAGCGAGCTGGTTTTGCGAGCGTGGGGGGCCAGCATTGGCTTTGCGATGTGGCTTACTGCTGGTTCAGCTTGGCTTTCAACAAGGCACCCAGACTGGTGGTGCCCGTCGCGGCGGAAGCGGAATCCGTTGCCAGTTTCTGCATCGCCTCGCTCTGTTCGGCCTGATCCTTGGCCTTGATCGAGAGGTTGATCGAACGGGTCTTGCGGTCGACGTTGATGATCAAGGCCTCGACGGCTTCGCCCACTTTCAGATGCTGGCTGAGGTCTTCGATACGCTCACGCGAGAACTCGGAAACACGCAAATAGCCTTCAATATCACCCCCCAGATCGATTACCGCACCCCGTGCATCGACACTCTTGACCGTGCCATTGATCAGGCTGTTCTTGTCATGGGTCGCGATGAAGCTGGTGAAGGGGTCGCCATCGAGTTGCTTGACGCCGAGGGAGATACGTTCCTTCTCGACATCGATGGACAACACCAATGCCTCGACTTCGTCGCCCTTCTTGTAATTCTGCTTGGCTTCTTCGCCAGTGGCCGACCAGGACAGATCGGACAGATGCACCAGGCCGTCGATGCCGCCGGGCAGACCGATGAAGATGCCGAAGTCGGTAATCGATTTGATGGCGCCACGCACCTTGTCGCCCTTCTTGTGATTGGCGGCAAAGTCATCCCACGGATTCGGCTGGCACTGTTTCATCCCTAAGCTGATGCGACGGCGGTCTTCGTCGATTTCGAGGATCATCACTTCGACCTCGTCGCCCAACTGGACGACCTTGGACGGGTGAATGTTCTTGTTGGTCCAGTCCATTTCGGAGACGTGCACCAGGCCTTCGATGCCCTGCTCGATCTCGACGAATGAACCATAGTCGGTCAGGTTGGTGACCTTGCCGAACAAGCGCGTGCCGGCGGGGTAACGACGGGCGATGCCCACCCACGGATCTTCGCCGAGCTGCTTCATGCCGAGGCTGACGCGGTTCTTTTCCTGGTCGAACTTGAGAATCTTGGCCGTCACTTCATCGCCGACGTTGAGCACTTCGGACGGATGACGCACGCGACGCCAGGCCAGGTCGGTGATGTGCAGCAGGCCGTCGATGCCGCCGAGGTCGACGAAAGCGCCGTACTCGGTGATGTTCTTGACGACGCCCTTGACGATGGTGCCTTCGGACAGGTTTTCGAGCAGCTTCTGGCGCTCTTCGCCCATGTTGGCCTCCAGCACGGCGCGGCGCGAAACGACGACGTTATTGCGCTTCCGGTCGAGCTTGATGACCTTGAATTCGTATTCCTTGCCTTCGAAAGGCGTCGTGTCCTTGACCGGACGGGTATCGACCAGCGAGCCGGGCAGGAAAGCACGGATGCCATTAACCATGACGGTCAGGCCGCCCTTGACCTTGCCGGTAATCATGCCCTTGACGAGGATGCTGTCGGTCATGGCCTTGTCGAGATCGTTCCAGGCGGCGATGCGCTTGGCCTTGTCGCGGGACAGGCGGGTTTCGCCGTAGCCGTCTTCGAGCATCTCGATGGCCACCAGGACGAAATCGCCCGGCGTGGCTTCGATCTCGCCGCGATCGTTTTTGAATTCATCGACCGAGATAAAGGACTCGGATTTCAGACCCGCATTGACAACCACGAAATTCTGGTCGATGCGGACAACTTCAGCCGTGATGACTTCACCGGCGCGCATTTCCTGGCGGGAGAGACTCTCCTCGAAAAGGGCGGCAAAGGAATTTTCAGGATTCACGGCAACAGCAGCAATAGCAGACATGAAGGGTTAAGGTTCCAAGAAATATCCGTCTTGACAACGGGTTAGTTTAGAAACGGCAACCCGCGACGGACACTTTCCATCACGGCTGCCACGGCTTCGTCGATGTTCAACTCGGTGGTATCCACCAGGTCGGCATCGTCACATCGTCTGAGGGGCGCAACACTGCGCGCGGCATCGCGCGCATCGCGCTCCAGCAGTTCCTGCAGGATGTCCTGCAAAAGGGGACGCATTCTATCAGGCATTCCCTTGTCGATCAACTGCTTATAACGTCTTTCCGCCCGCGCCTCGGCCGACGCGGTCAAAAACACCTTGACCTTCGCCGCCGGGAAGATCACCGAGCCCATGTCGCGGCCATCCGCCACCAGTCCGGGGAAGCGCCGGTAGGCGCGTTGGCGTTCGAGCAGGGCGCTCCGCACGGCGGGCAGCGCGGCAATTTTCGAGGCGCCGACACCGACTTCCTCGGTCCGGATGGCTTCGGTAACGTCTTCTCCGGAAAGAAGAATCTTCTCCCCGGCAAACTCGGCCGACAGCTTGGCAGCCACGGCAGCGACTGCGGATTCGTCAGCGAGCGGGACGTTCGCCTTCAGCGCCGCCAGCGCGGTCAGCCGGTAAAGCGCGCCGCTGTCGAGAAAATGAAACCCCAGCGCCGCCGCCACCCGCTGCGCCACCGTGCCCTTGCCAGAAGCCGAGGGACCGTCGATGGCGACCAGCGGCGCGGCAATCGCGCCGAAAGCATCGAAATAGTGCGGAAAGGTCTTGGCGACGCACCCCGGATCATTGATCCGCACCGGCACGCCACCCAGCGCGGCGAGCGCAAAGCACATCGCGACACGGTGATCGTCGTAGGTGTCGATCCCCGCATTGGCCTGCAAAGTCGGCGCTGGCAGGACGGCGATCCAGTCATCACCCTCCTCCACCGTCGCGCCGAGCTTGCGCAATTCCGTCGCCATGGCGACGATGCGGTCGGTTTCCTTGACCCGCCACGAGGCGATATTGCGCAGGGTGCATTTCCCGTCCGCAAACAGCGCCGCCACCGCCAGCGTCATCGCCGCATCGGGAATGTGATTGAGATCGAGATCAAAGGCCTTCAGTTGGCCATCGGCAGGCGCACTGGCTTCGATCCAGTTGTCGCCCCAGCTAATCCGCGCGCCCATCGTTTCCAGCGCATTGGCGAATTTCACATCGCCCTGGATACTCTGCCGCCCCACGCCCTCGACGCGCACCGGCCCGCCGCCAATGGCGCCCGCCGCGAGAAAATAGGAGGCCGACGAAGCATCGCCCTCGACGTGGACAACGCCCGGACTGCGATAGCCAGGACCCGCCGGAATCGTGAAACGCCGCCAGCCCTCCCGCTCGACCGTGACGCCGAAACGCGCCATCAGATTCAGCGTGATCTCGATGTAGGGCTTGGAGATCAACTCGGTCGTCATTTCGATGACTGCCGTCTTGCCGGTGAGGGGCAAGGCCATCAACAAGGCGGTGAGGAACTGCGACGACACATCGCCGCGCACGCGAATCGGCGCGGCCAGATTCACCCGCGCCGGAAATATCTCCAGCGGCGGGAAGCCCGCGTTGCCCGTGTAACGCACGTCGCAACCGATCTGCCGCAGGCCATCCACCAGATCGCCAATCGGCCGCTCGTGCATGCGCGGTACGCCACTCACCCGATAATGCCCGTCAGACAGCGCCAGCGCCGCCGTCAATGGCCGGATCGCCGTGCCGGCATTGCCCATGAAAAGATCGGCGTCCTTGCCCGGGAACACCCCCGCGCAACCGGTGATACGGCAGGCATTGCCGCCCAGCGCCGTCACCGGGGTTACGTTGACGCCGACTTTTGTCAGCGCCGCCAACATCACCCGCGTGTCGTCCGAATCAAGCAAATCGCGGATTTCGGTGTCACCCGCCGCCAGCGCGGCCAAAAGCAGCATGCGGTTGGAAATGCTTTTGGAGCCGGGCAGTTTCACCGTGCCGGCGGCACGATGCAGGGGCGGTAGTTGAATGAATTTCATTGGTCGGTTGAAAAAATCAGAGGGTTTCAAGCCAGGCGTCGCGCCGAGCGCGCGCCGTGGCGAACATGGCTTCAAGTCCGGCATTGTCGGCGCTGGCCAGCAGGACGCGCGTCTTCAGCAGTTCCAGCATGAAGGCGTCGAGTTCCTTGAGCAGCGCGTTGCGATTGGCGATGCAGATGTCGCGCCACATTTCGGGATGGCTGCTGGCGATGCGCGTGAAGTCGCGGAAGCCGCTGGCGGCGAAGCCGAATAGCTGGCCGGCGTTGTCGCGGATGGCCAGGTCATGCACCAGGGCGAAGGCCAGCAGATGCGGCAGATGGCTCACGGCGGCGAAGACGCGGTCGTGTTCCTCGGGCGCGAGTTCTGACACCTTTGCGCCGCAGATTTCCCAGACTGTACGGAGCGTCTGGATGTCTGCCGCCGCGTTTTCGGCTAGCGGCGTCAGCACCACGCGTTTATTCACATACAGATCGGCTTTTGCGGCGCTCACGCCGCTCTTCTCCGCGCCGGCGATCGGATGGCCGGGAATGAACTGGCCAATCTTGCCGCCGAACGCCGCGCGCGCGGCGGCGACCACGTCGGTCTTGGTGCTGCCGCCATCGGTGACGAGGGTCTGCGGTTCGAGGTGCGGCGCCAGGGCCTGCATCACCGGCAGCATCTGACCGACCGGCATGCCGAGCAACACCAGGTCGGCGCCTTGCAGAGCACTTGCCCAGTCCGTGCCGATTTCATCGATCACGCCGAGTTGCAGCGCCTGCTCCAGCGGCGCGCGGGTGCGACCCATGCCGAGGATGCGCGGGCAGCGCTTGCCCAGCGCGGCTTTCAGCGCAAGTGCAAAGGAGCCGCCGATCAGCCCGACACCGCAAACGACAACCTTGCCCGCCATCAGAGGGACTTTGCCAGCGCTTCGAGGAAACGCGCGTTCTCGGATTCGAGGCCGATGGTCACACGCAAATGATTCGGCAGGCCATAACCGCCGATGGGCCGCACGATCACGCCCTGCTTCAGCAACTTCTGATTAACCGCTGCGCCATCACCCGCGGCAAAGGTGACAAAGTTGCCATGCGAGGGAATGTGCACAAGCCCCAGACGCTTCAGGCCGGCGACGATCTGCTCCATGCCGCGCCGGTTGAGCTGGTAGGACTCGGCGACGAACAGATGATCGTCGAGCGCCGCGCGGGCCGCCACCAGCGCCAGGTTGTTCAGATTGAAGGGCTGGCGCACGCGATTCAGCAGGTCGGCGATTTCTGCCGATGCGACGGCGAAACCGACTCGCAGTCCGGCCAGGCCGTAGATCTTCGAGAAGGTGCGCGTGAGGATCAGATTGGGAAAATCCTTGAGCCAGGCGACGGTATCGACGCGCTCGGCGGGCGGCAGGTAATCGTTGTAGGCCTCGTCGAGCACGACCGCCACGTCGGCCGGAACCGTCCGCAGAAAGGCATGAATCTCCGGATAGGGCAGGAAATTGCCGGTCGGATTGTTCGGGTTGGCGATCCAGACCAGCCGCGTGTCGGGGCGAATTGCCGCTTTCATCGCGGCCAGATCGTGGCCGTAATGCTTCGCCGGGACGGCGATGCATTCCGCGCCGGCGCTCATGGTCGCCAGCGGATAAACGGCGAAGGCGTGCTGGGCGAACACGGACGAACGACCGGCCGCGAGGAACACCCGCGCGGCCAGATCGAGCACGTCATTCGAGCCGTTGCCGAGGACGATTTGATTTTGGCCAACGCCGAGCCGTTCGGCCAGCGCCGCGATCAGTTCAAACTGGTCGGGATAGCGCCCGAGGCCGGCAAGCGCCTGCTCCACCGCCGCACGCGCCTTGGGACTCATGCCGAGCGGATTTTCGTTGGAGGCCAGCTTGACGATTTTCTCCACCGGCAGACCCATGTCGCGGGCCAGTTCAGTGATCGGCTTGCCCGGCACATAGGGGGAAATGCCGCGGATATAGGACAGCGCCTGTTCGGTAATTCTCATGCCAACCTCATTCAATTAATTGCCCGCTTTGGGATAAGAACCGAGTTCCTTGAGAAAGCCGACGCAGCCACGCAAATCATCCAGGGCGGCGGCCAGTTTGGCGTCCTGCCGGTGGCCTTCGATGTCGATGAAGAACACGTATTCCCAGCGGCTGTTGCCAAAGCCGCGCGCCGGGCGCGACTCGAAACGGCTCATCGACACGCCGTGGGTTTTCAGCGGCGTCAGCAGGTCATGCACCGCGCCGGGCTTGTTCTGGGCGGAGCAAACAAACGAGGTCTTGTCGTGCCCCGACGGGCCGGCGTCGTGACTCGCCAGCGCGATGAAACGCGTGGTGTTGTTGGGGTCGTCCTCGATGTTGGCGGCAAGAATGTCTAGCTCATACAGCCGCGCCGCCGCCTCGCCGGCGATGGCGCAGGCTTCCGGATCCTGCGCCGCCATGCGCGCCGCTTCGGCGTTGCTGGCCACCGGCACGCGGGAAACATGCGCCAGGTTGCGGTTCAACCATTCGTGGCACTGCGCCAGCGACTGGGCATGCGAATAGAGTTTTTTCACGCCGTCCAGCGTGGCGGCCTTGGACATCAGGTTCTGATGAATGCGCAGATTAACCTCGCCGCAGATCATCAGGGGCGTGGTCAGCAGCAGATCCAGCGTGCGCCCCACCGAGCCCTCAGTCGAGTTTTCGACCGGCACGACGCCGTAATCGGCCTGACCGGATTCGACGGCGCGGAAGACATCGTCGATGGTCAGAAAAGGCGTGAAGGTGGGCGATGAGCCAAAATGCTTTTTTGCGGCCGATTCGGTGAAGGTGCCGGCCGGCCCGAAATAGGCGATGCGCAAGGGCTGTTCAAGGGCCAGGCAGGCCGACATGACCTCGCGGAAGATCGTGCGCACTGCCGCCTCGGGCAGCGGCCCCGGGTTGGTCGCGGTGATGCGCCTGAGCACCTGCGCTTCGCGTTCGGGACGGTAGATGTTGCCGTGCTTGATTTCACCGACACGCTGCGCGAGTTTCGCCCGCTCGGACAGCAGGCGCAGCACATCGCCGTCGATCCGGTCGATGCCGTCCCGCAGCTTGCCGAGCTCTTCTTCCGTGCTAGCCATGTTTGCGCTCGAATTCCTTCAGGTAACCGACCAGCGCCTGCACGCCCGCCAGCGGCATCGCGTTGTAGATCGAGGCGCGCATGCCGCCCACCGATTTGTGGCCCTTCAGTTGCAACAGCCCCGCATCCTTCGCCCCGGCGAGGAAGGCCTCGTTGAGTGATTCGTCCTTGAGGAAGAAGGGCACGTTCATGCGCGAGCGGAAGGGCTTTTCGACGCGGGTCGTGTAGCAATCGCTGGCGTCGAGACAAGCGTAAAGCAGCTCCGCCTTGGCGATGTTGTGCGCCTCGATGGCCGCCAGCCCGCCTTGCCGCTTCAACCATTGGAAGACCAGCCCGGCAATGTAGATGCCGTAGGTCGGCGGCGTGTTGTACATCGAGCCATTCGCCGCCACGGTCTTGAACTCGAAGGCCGAGGGGCACAGCGGCGACGCCCGGTCGAGCAGGTCGTCACGCACGATGACCAAGGTCAGGCCCGCCGGGCCGATGTTCTTCTGCGCGCCGCCAAAGATCAGGCCGTAGCGGGAAACGTCGATGGGCCGCGACAGAATGTGGGACGACATGTCCGCGACGATGGGCAGGTCGGGCCGCCCGAGTCTGGTCATGTCCGGCAGTGCGTGGAACTCGACGCCGTCGATGGTCTCGTTGGTGCAAAGGAAGAGGTAGGCCGGATCGGCCGACAATTGAAAAGTCGGCTCTGGCGGGACGGCGTGATAGGGAGCGGAGAGCGAACCTGCGGCCAGATGCGGCGCGCAATACTTCTTCGCTTCCTTGAAAGACTTGGCTGACCAGGTGCCGGTCACCACATAGTCGGCGGTTTTCTTCTCGCCCAGCAGGTTCAGCGGAATGAGCGCGTTTTGGGCAATCGCCCCGCCCTGCATGAAGAGAATCTGGTAGTTGGGCGGCGCCGCCAGCAGCTTGCGCAGGTCAGCTTCGGCCTGCGTGGCGATCTGCGTGAATTCCTTGCCGCGATGGCTCATCTCCATCACCGACATGCCTGAGCCATGCCAGTCGAGCATTTCCTCCGCCGCCTGGCGCAACACCTCTTCGGGCAGGGCAGCGGGACCGGCGCTGAAATTAAATGGACGTGCCATGTGCTTACTCTTTTTCGTCCGTTTCAATCACGACTTCGTCCGTTTCGATCACGAGTTCGATGCCGGCGAGCTTGGTGCCGTCATCCAGGTTGATCAAGCGCACCCCTTGCGCCGAGCGCCCGGTTTCGCGCACCTGCTCGACCTTGCTGCGGATCAGCACGCCGCCGGTGGAAATCAGCATCACCTCGTCGCTTTCTTGCACCAGCACCGCGCCGACCACCGCGCCGTTGCGCTCGGAAGTGCTGATCGCGATCATGCCCTTGGTGCCGCGGCCATGCTTGGTGTAATCGGTGATCGGCGTGCGTTTGCCAAAACCGTTCTCGGTCGCGGTCAGCACGTTCAGGCTTTCATCCTGGGCGACCAGCATGCAGATGACGCGCTGACCGTCCTCCATCATCATGCCGCGCACGCCGCGGGCGGTACGGCCCATCGGCCGCACATCGCTTTCGGCAAAACGCACGGCCTTGCCGGCATCGGAGAACAGCATCACGTCGAAGCTGCCGTCGGTGATCGCCACGCCGATCAGGTAATCGCCCTCGTCGAGATTCACGGCGATGATGCCGGCCTTGCGCGGGTTGGAAAAATCCGACAGCGGCGTCTTCTTGACCGTGCCCATTGCCGTCGTCATGAAGACATAGTGGCTTTCGTCAAAAGTCGGCGTTGGCAGGACGGCGGTAATTTTTTCGCCCTCCTCCAGCGGGAAGAGATTGACGATCGGCTTGCCGCGACTGGTGCGCGTGCCTTCCGGAACCTCATAGACCTTGAGCCAATACACCCGGCCGCGATTCGAAAAGCACAGGATGTAATCGTGCGTATTGGCGATGAACAACTGGTCGACAAAATCGTCGTCCTTGATGTCGGCCGCCTTTTTGCCGCGCCCGCCATGGCGCTGCGTGCGGTAATCCTCAAGGCGCTGGCGCTTGATGTAACCCGTATGCGAGAGCGTCACCACCATGTCTTCGCGGGCAATCAAATCTTCGAGGTTGATGTCCGCCGTTTGCAGGATGATCTCGGAGCGGCGTTTGTCGCCAAACTGCGCCTTGATGGCGGTGAGCTCGTCGACGATGATCTGGGTGATCCGCTCGGGGCGCGCCAGGATGTCGAGCAGATCGGCGATCTGTTCCATGACCTCCTTGTACTCGGCGACGATCTTGCCCTGCTCAAGTCCGGTCAGGCGCTGCAAGCGTAGTTCGAGAATTGCCTGCGCCTGTATGTCGGACAGCAGATAGCCGCGCCTTGAGAGGCCGAATTCGGGCGCCAGCCCTTCCGGACGCGAAGCCTCGGCGGCGGCGCGCAACAACATTTCCTCGACCAGCGCCGAGCGCCAGGTGCGCGCCATCAGCTCGCGCTTGGCGTCCGCCGGCGTTGGCGCCGCCTTGATCAGCGCAATGATTTCGTCGACATTGGACAACGCCACCGCCAGGCCTTCGAGGATATGGCCGCGATCGCGCGCCTTCCTCAATTCAAAGGCCGTGCGCCGTGTCACCACCTCGCGACGATGCGCGAGGAAACATTCGAGCAGTTGTTTCAGGTTCAGCAATTGCGGGCGGCCATCGACCAGCGCCACCATGTTCATGCCGAAGGTATCCTGCAACTGCGTCTGCTTGTAGAGGTTGTTGAGGATTACCTCGGGTACTTCGCCCTTCTTCAACTCGATCACCAGGCGCATGCCGGACTTGTCCGATTCGTCCTGGATATGGGCGATGCCTTCGATCTTCTTTTCGTTGACCAGCTCGGCAATCTTTTCCTGCAGGGTCTTCTTGTTGACCTGGTAGGGCAGCTCGTCAACGATGACGGCCTGCCTACCGCTGCGCGCCAGGTCTTCAAAATGGGTGCGGGCGCGCATGATGACCCGGCCGCGGCCGGTCAGATAGCCGTCGCGCACGCCGGAAACGCCATAGATCAGGCCGGCGGTCGGAAAATCCGGCGCCGGGATGATCTTGATGAGTTCCTCGATGTCGATCACCGGGTTGTCAAGCTGCGCCAGGCACCCGTCGATCACCTCGTTGAGGTTATGCGGCGGGATATTGGTCGCCATGCCGACGGCAATACCAGCGCTGCCGTTGATCAGCAGATTCGGGATGCGCGCCGGCATGACCAGCGGTTCTTTCTCCGCGCCGTCATAGTTCGGGCCGAAATCGACGGTTTCCTTGTCGATATCGACCAGCAGTTCGTGGCCGATGCGGGCCATGCGTATCTCGGTGTAACGCATCGCGGCCGCGTTGTCGCCATCGACGGAACCGAAGTTACCCTGGCCATCGACCAGCATGTAGCGCAGCGAAAAATGCTGCGCCATGCGCACGATCGTGTCATAGACGGCCGTGTCACCATGCGGGTGATACTTACCGATGACGTCACCGACGATACGGGCAGACTTCTTGTAAGCCTTGTTCCAGTCGTTATTCAGTTCGTGCATGGCGAACAGCACGCGGCGATGCACCGGTTTCAGGCCATCGCGGGCATCTGGCAGTGCCCGCCCGACAATCACGCTCATGGCGTAATCGAGGTAGGAATGGCGCATCTCCTCCTCAAGGCTGATCGGCAGTGTTTCCTTGGCGAAAGCAGTAGTCATGTGGGTAGCCGGCCCCGCAATGAAGGGGCATTGAAAAGCTTACAATCTTAGCATGACCGCCCCCCCCAGCCACCCGTCAGCAGCAGAAATCGACCAGCTTATCGATGCGCGCTGGATCATTCCCATCGAGCCCGCCCAGACAGTGCTCGAAAATCACAGCCTGGCCATTCAGAATGGCCGCATCCTCGACCTGCTGCCCACCGCGGAGGCGACGACGCGCTATGTCGGCAAACGGCATTTTCGGCTGACCGAGCACGTCCTGCTGCCCGGCCTGATCAACCTGCACACGCACGCCGCAATGAGTCTGTTGCGCGGCTACGCAGACGACATGTCCCTGATGCGCTGGCTTGCCGACCGCATCTGGCCGGCCGAAAGTCGCCATATTTCGGCCGATTTCGTGCACGACGGCACGCTCCTGGCCTGCTGGGAAATGCTGCAGGGCGGCATCACCTGCTTCAACGACATGTACTTTTTCCCGCGGGCGGCTGCGACTGCCGCCCTGGCCGCCGGCATGCGCTCGGCCTTGGGTCTGACAGTCTTTGAATTCCCCAGCGCGTATGGCAGCGGGGCCGAGGACTACCTCAACAAGGGCTTGGCAACACGGGAAGCCCTGCTCGACGAACCCCTGGTTTCATTTTGTCTGGCGCCGCATGCACCCTATACTGTCGCCGACAGTACTTTTGAACGCATCGCCATCATCGCCGATCAGCTTGACCAGCCGGTGCACATCCATCTGCACGAAACCCGCGAGGAAATCGCCGCCAGCCTGAAAGAACATGGCGTGCGCCCGCTGGAGCGGCTACGCCGCCTCGGCCTGCTCGGGCCGGGGCTGATCGCCGTCCATGCCGTGCACCTCGAAGCGGACGAAATCGGTCTGCTGGCCACTCATGGCTGCCACATTGCCCATTGCCCGACCTCGAACATGAAACTGGCCAGCGGTATCGCCCCGGTGGGTGAATTGCTAAAACACGGCGTCGGCGTGGGGCTCGGCACCGATGGCGCGGCCAGCAACAACCGGCTCGACATGTTCCAGGAGATGCGCCACGCCGCCTTGTTGGCCAAGGTGGCCAATCACGATGCCACCAGCCTGCCCGCCCATCAAGCCCTCAGAATGGCCACCCTGGAAGGCGCCCGGGCGCTTGGGCTGGATAAAAATATCGGCTCGCTTGAACCGGGCAAGGCCGCCGACTTGCTGGCGGTGCGCCTTGACGCCTGGGAGATGCAACCCTGTTACTGCCCGGCTTCCCACCTGGTCTACGTCGCCGGGCGCGAGCAGGTCAGTCATGTCTGGGTGGCCGGCGAGTTGCGCATAGACAACAGACACCCGGTCGATCTCGACGTTATGCTATTGTCGATGAAGGTCAAGATGTGGCAGAATACGCTTACAAATCAGGACTAGATTTAAAAAAACTCTAACCGCCTAACCACCTTACCAACATCTCACCAGAAGGAAGACCACCATGATCAAGCTCGTCTCCAAAAACATTCTGCTGGCCGCCACTTTGGCAAGCATCGGCTTCGCCGCTCAAGCGCAGACGCCCGGCGTTGACATGAAAGGTACCGTCGGTTACGTCATCGACCAGCGCGGCGTTGTCGCCAAGAGCGGTACCGGCCTGTGCTGGCGCACCGGTTACTGGACCCCCGCCATGGCTATCGCCGAGTGCGACCCGGATCTGGTGAAGAAAGAAGCGCCCAAGGCCGCGCCTCCCGCGCCTGCACCTGCCCCCGCACCTGCACCCGCACCGAAGCCCGCCGCCCAGAAAGTGACCCTGGCTGCCGACGCGCTCTTCGACTTCGACAAGGCCGTGCTGCGCCCCGAAGGCAAAGCCAAGCTGGACAAACTTGTTGCCGACATCAAGGACATCAAGCTGGAGGTCATCATCGCCGTTGGCCACGCCGACCGCATTGGCACGGATGCCTACAACCAGAAACTCTCCGAGCGCCGCGCCGCCGCGGTCAAGGATTACCTGGTCGGCAAGGGCGTCGAAGCCAACCGCGTCTACTCGGAAGGCAAGGGCGAGAAGCAGCCCGTTACTGGCGACAAGTGCGGCACGAGCGTGGTCAAGTCCAAGAAGCTGATCGAGTGCCTGCAACCTGACCGTCGCGTTGAAATCGAAGTGATCGGCACGAAAAACTAAGCTGCGAACTCGATCGCGCCTGAAAAGCCCTGCAGCGCAGGGCTTTTCAGCTTTTGGAGTCAGGAAATGAACAACGTCGACCCGCAGGAAATAGCCAAATTCAGCGAACTGGCCCATCGCTGGTGGGACCCGAATTCAGAGTTCAAACCGCTGCACGACATCAATCCGCTGCGACTGGCGTGGATTGATCGTTGCGTGGGACTGGCCGGCAAGCGTGTGCTGGATGTTGGCTGTGGCGGCGGACTGCTGACCGAAGGCATGGCCGGTTGCGGCGCCAGCGTGACCGGCATCGACCTCTCCGAAAAGGCGCTCGGGGTCGCCCGGCTCCACCTGCTGGAAAGCGGCCGCACTGTCGACTACCGGCTGGTTTCGGCTGAAGCCCTGGCTGCGGAAGCCCCCGCCAGTTTCGACGCCGTCACTTGCCTCGAAATGCTGGAACACGTCCCCGACCCGGCCAGCACCATTGCCGCCTGCGCAGCGCTGGTCAAACCGGGTGGCCAGGTCTTCTTCTCCACCATCAACCGCAACCCCAAGGCTTATCTGTTTGCAGTGATTGGTGCGGAATACATTCTCAACCTGCTGCCCAAGGGTACCCACGATTACGCCAAGTTCCTCCGCCCGGCCGAACTCGCCCGCTTTGCCCGTCAGGCCGACCTTGACGTGACCGAAGTCATCGGCATGAGCTACAACCCGCTGACCCAGACCTACAAGCTTGGTAATGACACCAGTGTCAATTACCTGGTGCGCACGACCCGCCCGGCCTGAACCATCTCAAGAAACACGCCGGGCCGTCCCAAGTGTTTCTTGGCCCCCTGGGGGGAGAACTCCGCAAAGCGGAGTTTTCGGGGGGGGGCTTAATTTGCCGTGCTCGCCTCGCGGCGCCGATGACTCAGGATCGCCGGTAGCGCCACCATCACCAGCAACGCCGCCAGCAGGCCCAGCGGCCAGATGATTGGCGGATTCCAGCGATCCCGCAAGCTCTGCCGCAGCGGCGCATCGACGCGCTGATACTTCAGCGTGTTGTTGCCCACCTTGCTGGGTTTGCGGTTTTTCAGCCAGGCGTGGTGCAGGCTGTAATCCTTGGGATGGAAACCCCAGACCCAGGGCGTATCTTCCTGCAGAATTACCATCATGCGGCTGATCAGCGCCTGTCGCTCGGGGCTGTTCTCCATTGCCCGCATCTGCTCGAATAGCCGGTCATATTCAGGATTGGCGTAGTTGGCGGCGTTCTCGCCGTTGTGCCTGACCTTGCCCTGCGGACCATACAGCAGGAAAAGAAAGTTCTCCGGATCAGGGTAGTCGGCATTCCAGCCCAGATAGAACAACTGCACCGCGCCCTTGCGCACCTTTTCCTGAAAACGGTTGTAATCGGTACTGCGCACCACCAGTTGGACATTGATCTTCTGGAATTGCTTGTTCAACCAGTCGATGCGCGTCTTCGCCCCCACGCCAGTGGCGGTCGTGTCCAGATGAACCACCAGCGGCTCGCCCGTGCGGGCATGCCGACCGTCCGACCAGCCGGCCTCCGCGAGCAACTGCCTGGCCAGCGCGATTGACTTGCGGCGCGGGCCCTCCGCCGTCCAATCGTACATCACCGGATTGACGCCCTCCCGACCCGCGCGGTAGCCAAAAATGCCGGGGGGAATCGGGCCTTGCGCGGCGATCCCGCGCCCATTCTGAAAAATTGAAATGAACTCTTCCTGATCGACGGCCAAGGCAATCGCCTGGCGCAGCTTGCGCGCCGGTTCTGCATTGCCGCCGACCAGCGGATCGAGCATGTTGAACCCCATGTAGAAACTCGTCGTCGCCACCGCCGTCGTCAAACGAATCCCCTGCTCGCGCATCTCGGCGGTCAAGGAAACATCGCCGCCCGTCCCCACTTGCACAGCCTGGTCGAAGGAATCCGAGGAGATTCCCGATGCATCGTAGTAGCCCTGCAAGAACTTGTTCCAGTAAGGAATCTGTTCCTTCTCGCGCGTGAAGACCACCTTGTCGATGAACGGCAAGGACTTGCCGCAATCGTCGAGCAAGCCGTCCTGTCGATCCGCCACCTCGCCATCGCAGGGATAGGTTTCGCCACGAAAGTTCGGATTGCGCTCCAACACCATGCGGGCATTCGGATTGTTTTCGGTCAGCATGTAGGGGCCGGTGCCGACGGGATACCAGTCGAGCGTCAGATTCTTTTCCGCCATGCCCGGCTGGCTGTGAAACCGGTCGGCCTCCCAGGGCATGGGCGCAAAAAATGGCATGGTCAGCCAGTAGAGAAATTGCGGATACTTGCCCTTGATGCGGATGCGATAGGTGTAACGATCGAGCACCTCGACGCCGGCAAGCGGCGCATCACGCAGATCCAGCCAGTTGTCACGCCGCGCATTGGCAACTGAGGCCAGCGCCGACTTTTTGAGGGAATCGGCCAACGCGGCAAGGCCGACGACATATTCGCCCATCAGGCCGAGGATTGGCGAGTGCAAGTGCGGATGCGCCAGCCGCTTGATTCCATAAACATAATCGGCCGCGATCAGCTCGCGCGTGCCGCGGTTGGGAAAATCGGCCAGCGTATGAAAACCGGAACGATCGGCCGGCTGCTCGACAAACGCCGGATGGGGCTGGTAGCGGATACCCGGCTTGATCTCAATCACATAATCGGTGAACGCGATGCGCGCCGCGTCGGCGGATTGCGGCAAGGGCTTGCCCGCCGCATCCAGATAGCGCGGCCGTGGCACGGCGGTCGCGGTCGCGGGGATCAGCTCGTAGGGCCGCCGCAGGTAGTGGTACTGCAGTGGCGGCTCGTAAATCTGCGCCGTGAAGGTGATTTCGTCCGCGCTGTAGGACTGCACCGGATCGAGATGTTTGGGCCGATCGGTAAATGCCGAGTAGAGGACATTACGCCCGCGCTCCGCCGCCGGATACGGATCGTTCCAGGCCGTGCCGCATCCCATCAGCAGGATGAGCGGAAGCAGAATCGACAAACGGTGCATGGCGGCAAGTGTAATGGAATCGCAGCTATAATCCGCGCCTTGCATTGGAATGGCACAAGGAGAAATATATGGCCCCCACGCTCACTTTGCTCGCTGCCCCCACAGGGGGCGCTGCCTCCTTCGGGACGGCCCTTCAGGAGGCATGACCATGGGTTTTCTTGCCGGCAAACGCATTCTTCTCACCGGCCTCTTGTCCAACCGATCCATCGCTTATGGCATCGCCAAGGCCTGCCATCGCGAGGGCGCGCAGCTTGCGTTCACCTATCAGAACGAACGCTTTCTCGACCGCATCACCAAATTTGCCAATGAATTCGGCAGCGAACTGACCTTTCCACTGGATGTCAGTGACGACGCACAGATTGAAGCGGTGTTTACCGGCTTGGCCGAGCACTGGGACGGTCTTGAAGGCCTGGTGCATTCCATCGCCTACGCCCCGGGCGAGGCGATCGAGGGCGATTTCCTCGATGGCATAACGCGCGAAAGATTCCGCATCGCCCACGACATCTCGTCATACAGTTATCCGGCGCTGGCCAAGGCGGCGCGCCCGCTGCTGCTCAAGGGCAATAACCCCGCGCTGCTGGCGCTGACGTATCTGGGCGCCGAGCGCACCCTGCCCAACTACAACACCATGGGTCTGGCCAAGGCCAGCCTGGAGGCGGCAACCCGTTATCTCGCTTTTTGTCTTGGCCCGCAGGGCATCCGTGCCAACGCCATCTCGGCCGGCCCGATCAAAACGCTGGCGGCCTCGGGCATCGGCAACTTCGGCAAGTTGCTGGCCTATAACGCCCACCACGCGCCGCTACGCCGCAACGTCACCATCGAAGAAGTCGGCAACGCCGCCGCCTTCCTGCTCTCCGACCTGGCCAGCGGGATCACCGCCGAGATCATGTACGTCGACGGCGGCCTCAACACCACGGCCCTCGGCAACGCTGATCCGTTGCCGGCTTAAACCCTCCCCAGAACAGCCTTGCCGCCGGGCCGCCCTCATTGGCCAATGAGGTAAGGCGGCACGCGCCGCCAGGCGCAATCCGCTCCATCACAATTCCAGAGTCGCCCGTAATTAACGAGCGCAGCGAGCAACAGTCACCTCCCCGCGAGGGGAGGATGGGAGGGGCGGTCCCTATCTGGCCTCGAGCAGTTTCTTGTTGATGGTTACTTCGTGGCGCGCCTTCAGCGCTTCCATCCACGCCATCAAGTCCTGCTCCGCCACGGCCTGTTCATAGTTTTGGCGCAAGACAAGCGTTGCGGGGGATTCAATGCCGGACGCGGCATATTGCTTCACCGCGCCGATGCGGTAAAGCGCATAGGCTCCGCCTGGCGCCTCGGCGCCGGCGTAGGCCGGAAGCTTGGCAGCATCAACCCTGAACACCGCGCGCACCGCCGCATTGGACATCTGGGGCGCATTTCCACGCGAAATGCTGCGCGCGGCGCTCCAGGTCACGGCGACATTTTCGCCTAGCTGCAGGCGGGCAAGTTTGTCGGCCCCATCCTGGGCGGCCAGCTTGACCGCTTCCTGGCGCACCAGAATCTTCTCGATGACCGGCTGCAATGCCTCAAGCGGCTGCAGCGCCGCCGGCCGGTGTTCGATCACCCGCGCCGCGATCAGCGTGTTGGGGCCCACCTCGACCGCTTCGGTGTTGCGCTTGTTCTTCAGCGCGTCGTCGGAAAACAGCGCGGCCATCAGTTTGGCATTGGTGAAGGGCGGCGTGGCGGCGCCTTCCCTGACAAACCAGTCGCTCTGCTGCGGCTCGAGCTTGAATTTCTCGATGACCGGCTTGAGGCTGTCCGACTGCTCATAAACCATGTTGGTGAAACTCTCGGCCGCTTCGGTGTATTTTCTGGCCGCTGCCTGGCGCCTGAGTTCGGCGGCAATCCCCGCCCTGACTTCCTCGAAGGGCTGCGTCCGCTCGGCGCGCACCCCCGTCAGCTTGATGATGTGGAAGCCGAAGTCCGAGCGCACCAGATCGGAGACCTGGTTTTCCTTGAGCGCGAATGCCGCATCCTCAAAGGGTTTGACCATCATGCCGCGACCAAACCAGTCGAGGTCGCCCCCCTTCTTGGCCGAACCGGTGTCTTGTGAATGCTCTCTGGCGAGCTTTTCGAAGTCGCCGGGCGATTTCCTCAGTTGCGCCAGAAGCCCCGCCGCCTTGGTCTCTGCGGCCTTGCTATCCGCTCCGCTGGCCGTGATCAGGATGTGGCTGGCGCGCCGCGTTTCGGACTGTTTGTAGCGATTCGCCTCCGCGGTGTAGGCTTTCTTGACCTCATCTTCGGTCACGGTAATCTGATTCGCAAACTGTTCCTGGTCGAGCACGACAAACTCGGCACGGATCTGCTCCGGCGTCTCGAACTGCTTGCGATTGGCCTCGTAATACGTCTTGACGGCATCCGCCGCCAGCTTCACCCGGCCGACATACTGCTCGGGGTGCAGGATGGCCTCGGCAATCTCCCGTTGTTCGAGTTGGGCGGCCAGCCAGCGGTCGGCGGCGGAGCGGCTGATGGGCGCCGCCTCGGTCACGGCCGCCAGCGCCTGCTGCATGACGATATCCTGACGCAGGCGCGCCTCGAACATCTCCTTGCTCGTATTTTGCGACGCCACCAGCGCCGCGTAGCGCTCCTTGGAAAATTGGCCGTTCTCCTGCAACTGCGGCACGGCGGCGATGAACGCCGCCAACTGGGCATCGCTCACACCCAGCTTCGCCTGCTGCGCATTGACTGCCAGCAGCCGCTGGTTGATCAGCCTATCGAGCACCGCGCGGCGGAGCTCGGGACTATCGAGCAGCGCCGGATTCTGATTACCCAGCATCGGCCGCAGCTGTTCCTGTTGCTCGCGCAGCGCCTCCTGAAATTCGCTGAGGGCAATCGGCGACCCGCCCACCGTGGCGATATCACCCGAGCCGCCGGTCCGCACATAGGAATCGACTCCCCACAGCGCAAACGGAAAAATGATGATTATGAGAACCACCTTGATGAATGTCTTGCTGTTGCGTACGTAATCGAACATGACCGGGCTTTCGATGTAAAAAAAGGCGAACCTTGGTTCGCCTTTTGATGATTCATTCACGGGTCGCCGGCAGGCGAGCGAAACTTTTGGTGGGTGCTGACGGGTTCGAACCGCCGACATTCGCCTTGTAAGGGCGACGCTCTACCAACTGAGCTAAGCACCCTCGCAAACCGGCACGACAAGGCTAAAGCCGCGAGGCGCGTGATTCTACCAAAGCAATCGCCATCAGTGCTTCAACAAACCGGAAGAAAGTGGCTTCTCCTCCGCTGCCGGCAACGCGGCAACCGGTACGTCCGCGACTGGCGTCAATACTTCCGGCAGCGGTTGAGGCATGCGTTCCAGCGCAATCTCGAGCACTTTGTCGATCCACTTCACCGGCTGAATTTCGATGCGGTTCTTGATCGCATCGGAAATCTCGGCGAGGTCCTTGACGTTTTCTTCCGGAATCAGCGCCAGGCGAATACCGCCACGCACGGCCGCCAGGAGTTTCTCCTTGAGACCGCCAATCGGCAACACTTCACCGCGCAGCGTGATCTCGCCGGTCATGGCGATGTCGGCGCGCACCGGGATGCCCGTCAGCACGGAAACGATCGCCGTACAGATGGCGATACCGGCGGAAGGTCCGTCCTTCGGCGTCGCGCCTTCGGGCAGATGGACGTGCAAATCGTTCTTCTGGTAGAAATCTTCGGCGATGCCCAACTGTTTTGAGCGGCGACGCACCACGGTCAGCGCGGCCTGGATCGATTCCTGCATCACGTCGCCGAGCTTGCCGGTGGTCAGGGTCTTGCCCTTGCCCGGCACGGCGACGGATTCGATGGTCAGCAACTCGCCGCCCACCTCGGTCCATGCCAACCCGGTCACCTGGCCGACCTGATTTTCCTTTTCCGCCATGCCGAACGTGAAACGCTGCACGCCCAGATATTTGTCGAGGTTCTTGGCATTGACGACGATCTTGCTCTTGCGCTTGTGCATGACCAGCGCCTTGACGACCTTGCGGCAGATCTTGGAAATCTCGCGTTCCAGGGCGCGCACGCCGGCTTCGCGGGTGTAGTAACGCACGATGTCGCGGAGGGCATCCTCGGTCACCGACAATTCCTCGCGCTTGACGCCGTTGTTCTTCAGTTGCTTCGGCAACAGGTAACGCTGCGCGATATTGACCTTCTCATCCTCGGTATAACCCGCCAGGCGAATCACTTCCAGCCGGTCCAGCAATGCGGACGGAATGTTGAGCGAGTTGGCGGTGGCGACGAACATCACATCCGAGAGATCGAAATCCACCTCGATGTAATGATCCTGGAAGGTATGGTTCTGTTCGGGATCGAGCACCTCGAGCAGGGCCGAGGACGGGTCGCCACGAAAATCCATGCCGATCTTGTCGACTTCATCGAGCAGGAACAGCGGGTTCTTGACGCCGACCTTGCTCATGTTCTGCAGAATCTTGCCCGGCATGGAACCGATGTAGGTGCGCCGGTGGCCGCGAATCTCCGCCTCGTCGCGCATGCCGCCCAGCGCCATGCGCACAAACTGGCGGTTGGTCGCCTTGGCAATCGACTGACCGAGCGAAGTCTTGCCGACGCCGGGGGGGCCGACGAGGCAGAGGATCGGCGCCTTGACCTTGTCGACGCGCTGCTGCACGGCCAGGTACTCGACGATGCGTTCCTTGACCTTTTCCAGACCATAGTGGTCCCGGTCAAGAATTTTTTCGGCGGCCGAGAGGTCCTTGGAGATGCGTGACTTCTTTTTCCAGGGCAGGCCGACCAGCGCCTCGATGTAGTTGCGCACCACGGTCGCCTCGGCCGACATCGGCGACATCAGCTTGAGCTTCTTCATCTCGGCGTTGGCCTTGGTCAGGGCTTCCTTGCTCATGCCGGCCGCCTTGATCTTCTTCTCCATCTCGTCGATATCGGCGCCGTCTTCGCCTTCGCCGAGTTCCTTCTGGATGGCCTTCACCTGCTCGTTGAGGTAATACTCGCGCTGGCTCTTTTCCATCTGGCGCTTGACGCGGCCACGGATGCGCTTTTCGACCTGCAGGATGTCGAGTTCGGTTTCCAGTTGCCCCAGCAATTTGTCGAGACGCTCATCGACCCCGAGCATTTCAAGGATTTCCTGTTTCAGTTCGAGCTTCATCGGCAGGTGCGCGGCGATGGTGTCCGCCAGGCGACCGGCCTCTTCGATACCGGCCAGCGAGGTCAGAATTTCCGGGGGGATTTTCTTGTTCAACTTCACATACTGGTCGAACTGCGCCAGGATGGTGCGACGCATCGCTTCGATCTCGTGGCTGCCACGCTCATTGAGCGCCACCGGCGTCACCGCGGCGACGAACATCGTCTTTTGATCTTCGACCCGATCGATGTGGGCGCGATAAGCGCCCTCGACCAGCACCTTGACCGTGCCGTCGGGCAGCTTGAGCATTTGCAGAATGTTGGCGACGCAGCCAATGTCATACAAATCGGCGGAATCGGGCTCATCTTTGGCGGCCGACTTTTGCGCCACCAGCAAAATACTTTTGCCCGCCTCCATGGCGGTTTCCAGTGCCTTGATCGACTTGGGACGGCCGACAAAAAGCGGAATGACCATGTGCGGAAACACCACGACATCCCGCAACGGAAGCAGTGGCAGCAGATTGTTTTCTTTGGAAAAATCGGGTTCGCCGGACATGGACGCTTCCTCTCTTGATTAACGTGAATCGCACATGGGGGCAACAGCAACAGAATCAACCCGCCACTTCGCAGTGGCAGAGGGGGTCAATTCGCGCCGGAAACCTTGGGCTGATCGGCGTAGATCAGCAACGGCCGACTGCCCGACTCGATCATGTTCTCGTCAACCACCACTTTAGTCACGTTCGACAGGCTCGGCAACTCAAACATGGTATCGAGCAAGACGTTTTCCAAGATCGAACGCAGACCGCGCGCGCCGGTCTTGCGCTTGACGGCCTTTTTGGCAATCGCCTGCAATGCCGAGGGACGCACTTCCAGTTCGACCCCTTCCATCGCAAAAAGTTTGTGATATTGCTTGATCAGCGCGTTCTTGGGCTCGATGAGAATCTGCATCAGCGCCGCCTCGTCCAGTTCGGTGAGGTTGGCCACGACGGGCAGACGGCCGATCAGTTCGGGAATCAGGCCATACTTGACCAGATCGTCCGGTTCGACGTGGGAGAGCGTTTCGCTGACGCTGACGTTCTCCTTGCTCTTGACCCGGGCGCCGAAGCCGATGCCGGACCTTTCCGAGCGGCTCTGGATGATCTTGTCCATGCCGTCAAAGGCGCCGCCGCAGATGAACAGGATATTGGCGGTGTCGACCTGGATGAAATCCTGATTCGGGTGCTTGCGCCCGCCTTGCGGCGGCACGGACGCAATGGTGCCCTCGATCAACTTGAGCAGGGCCTGCTGCACGCCCTCGCCGGATACGTCGCGGGTGATCGAGCGGTTCTCGCTGCGGCGCGAAATCTTGTCGAGCTCGTCGATGTAGATGATGCCCTGCTCGGCCTTTGCGGCATCGTAGTCGCATTTTTGCAAGAGCTTGGCGATGATGTTCTCGACATCCTCGCCGACATAGCCCGCCTCGGTCAGCGTCGTCGCGTCGGCAATGACAAACGGCACATTCAACATCCGCGCCAGCGTCTGCGCCAGCAGCGTCTTGCCGCAACCGGTCGGGCCGATCAACAGGATGTTGCTCTTGCTGAGCTCGACGTCATCCTTGCTCTTCGGCAGGCTGCGCAAACGCTTGTAGTGGTTGTAGACCGCCACGGCGAGGATTTTTTTCGCCTGCTCCTGGCCAATCACATACTGATCGAGTAGATCGCGGATCTCGCCGGGAATCGGCAGATCGCGCGTCGCCTTGCCGACATCCTCGGGTGCCGCATCGTCGCGGACGATGTCGTTGCACAGGTCGATGCACTCGTCGCAAATGAACACCGACGGACCGGCAATCAGTTTCTTGACCTCGTGCTGGCTCTTGCCGCAGAAGGAACAGTAGAGCAGTTTTTCCGGACCGCCTTTTTTATCCGCCATCGCGCATTCCCTCTAAATTAAGCCACATCGCCGCGGCTGGTCAGCACCTTGTCGGTCAGGCCATATTCGACCGCGGCTTCCGCCGACAAAAAGTTGTCTCGATCGGTGTCGCGCTCGATGCGCTCGATCGGCTGGCCGGTGTGCGTGGCCAGCATTTCGTTCAGGCGCTGCTTGAGGTAGAGAATTTCCTTGGCATGGATTTCGATGTCCGAGGCCTGCCCCTGAAAGCCGCCCATCGGCTGATGAATCATCACGCGCGAATTCGGCAGGCAATAGCGCTTGCCCGGCGCGCCCGCCGCCAGCAGAAAGGCGCCCATCGAGGCCGCCTGGCCGATGCAGAGCGTCGACACATCCGGCTTGATGAACTGCATGGTGTCATAAATCGCCATCCCCGCCGTCACCGCGCCGCCGGGCGAGTTGATGTAGAGGTAGATGTCCTTGTCCGGATTTTCCGATTCGAGAAACAGCAACTGGGCGACCACCAGGTTGGCCGTCATGTCATTTACCGGGCCGACCAGAAAGATCACCCGTTCCTTCAGCAAACGCGAAAAAATGTCGTAGGCGCGCTCGCCGCGGCCGCTGGTTTCGATCACCATCGGCACCATGCCGAGCGCCTTAGTTTCGTGCAGTTTTTCGTTCAGTTCAGACATTTGCGCGGAAAGAGTGAAATGGGAACCCGCCATCATGCCGCATTACCCATCAGCTCGTCAAAAACGACGGTCTTGTCGGTCACCTGGGCATTCGCCAGCACCCAGTCGACCACATTGTTTTCCATCGCCAGCGCCTCGGCTTCGGCCAGCCGCTGCGGCTGGCTGTAATACCAGCGCACGACTTCCTGCGGGTCCTCGAAGGTGGCGGCGAAGTCATCGACCACCGCCCGCACATCAGCCGGCTGGACGTGCAGGTCCTTCTCACTGACCAGTTCGGCGACAATCAGGCCCAAACGCACGCGTTTGGCGGCCTGCTCGGTAAACCAGCTCGCATTGACGGGAATGTTCTTCATCTGCGCGCCACGGCTTTCGAGGTCCTGGCGCGCCTTGTCGGCCATTTGCTGGGACTCGGCATCAACCATCGCCGTCGGCACATCGATCGGATGGGTTTCGAGCAGGGCGTTCATCGCCTGCTCCTTGATGCGCGCGCGCAGGCGCTTGGCCACTTCGCGTTCGAGATTGGCGCGCACTTCGGCGCGCATCTTGACGGTATCGCCATCGGCAATCCCCAGCGCGCGAGCAAATTCGGCATCGACCGCCGGCAGTTGCGGGGCTTCGACGGCCTTCACCAGGATGGTGAATTGCACGGTGCTACCCGCCAGGTCGACGGCGTGGTAATCCTTGGGGAAGGTGGCGTCGAAGACTTTTTCCTGGCCCGCGGCCACCCCTTCCAGGGCAGCCTCGAAATCCGGAATCATCCGGCCGTCACCAACCAGAACGCCATAATCGGTCGCGGCGCCACCATCGAAGGTTTCGCCATTGCGCCGTCCGGTAAAGTCGATCACCAGGCGGTCGCCCTTCTGGGCGGCGCGCCCTGCGGCGGCGTAGGTCGTGCGCTGCTTCCGCAACACCTCGATGGTCTTGTCGACCTCGGCATCGCCGACGCTGAGCGCGGGCTTTTCGATCGTGCGGCCGCTGATGTCGGCAATCGCAAATTCAGGGAACACTTCAAAAATCGCGGTAAAGGCCATCTGATTCTCGGCACCAGCCTTCTTGGGCTCAATGCGCGGCTGACCGGCCACCCGCAGATTCTGTTCGCGCACCGCCGCGCCAAAAGCCTTTTCGATCGCGGTGCCGATGGCTTCGGAGCGCGCCTGGCCGCCATACATCTGCGCGACCATCTTCATCGGCACCTTGCCGGGACGGAAGCCCGCCATCTTGGTTGTCCTGGCGATCTTCTTGAGCTGCTGCTCCACTTCCTGCTCGATCTCGGTCATCGCCACGGTCATGTCGATGCGGCGCTCCAGTGGATTGGGCGTTGCTACCGCGGTTGCAACCTCGGCTGTTGTTTGAGCGATGGGGGTATCCTGAATCGTGTCCATGAAAAGTCCTTGAAGAAAGCCAAAGTAAATAAGTAAGACAAAATGGTGCGAAGGGCGGGACTCGAACCCGCACAGGTTACCCCGCTGGAACCTAAATCCAGTGCGTCTACCAATTCCGCCACCCTCGCGCAACGCAAGATTTTAACGCTGAATTCGCCTGACCAGCACCTATACTGGCGTCCGATGGCCGTTGATCACTATGAGAATTTCCCCGTTGCTTCAATCTTGCTGCCGGCCAGGCTCCGCCCGGCGGTCGCCGCGATCTATGTTTTTGCCCGCACGGCCGACGATTTTGCCGATGAAGGCGATCTGCCCGCCACGGAACGGCTGCGCCTCCTGGACGGCTACCGGCTTGAACTGGATCGGATCGAGCACGGCGCCGCGACCATCCACCCGGTCTTTCATCGCCTCCGTCCGCATATCGAGGAACATCGGTTGCCATTGGCGTTATTTCGCGACCTGCTCGATGCCTTTGCCCAGGATGTGGCGAAAACCCGCTATGCCAGCTTCGACGAACTGATGGACTACTGCCGCCGCTCCGCCAATCCGGTCGGTCGCCTGCTGCTCCACCTGTTCGGCGCCGCCACGCCCGACAATCTGCGCCGCTCGGATGCCATCTGTTCGGCGCTGCAACTCATCAACCACTGGCAGGATGTCGGCATCGACGCGGCCAAGCCGGTGCCGCGCATCTACCTGCCGCAGGATGACATGGCACGCTGCAAGGTCAGTGAAGAAAGCATTTTGCGCCGTGTCACCAGCGCCGACTTTTGCGCACTCATGAAATTCCAGGTCGACCGCGCACGCGCGCTGATGCTGTCTGGCGCCCGCCTCGGCCGCGACCTGTCCGGCCGCAGCGGGCTTGAGACTCGCGCCATCGTCACCGGCGGTTTGCGCATCCTCGACAAGATCGAAGTAGCCGACTACGATGTATTCAACCGGCGGCCGGAGCTGGGCGCCTTCGACTGGCCCCGAATACTTTTCAAGTCACTATGAACCCGGACGACTACTGCGCTGCCAAGGTCCGCGCCAGCGGATCAAGCTTCACCGTCAGCTTTCGCTTCCTCGAACCCCGGCGCCGCCAGGCCATCACGGCGTTCTACGCCTTCTGCCGCGAAGTGGACGACGTCGTCGATGAATGCCACGAACCCGCCATCGCCCGCGTCAAGCTCGACTGGTGGCGCGCCGAACTCGCCGCGCTTGAAACCGGAGCGCCGTCCCACCCCGTCACGCAGGCGCTCGCCACGGCGCGCGAACATTTTGCCCTGCCGGTGGAACAGCTCACCGAGATCATCGACGGCATGCAGATGGATCTCGACCAGGCGCGCTATGCCGACTTCAAGGCGCTGCAACTGTATTGCCACCGCGTCGCCGGCGTGGTCGGCCTCGTCGCCGCCGAAATCTTCGGCTACAGCGACCGCCACACCCTGAAATACGCCCACACCCTCGGACTGGCCTTTCAACTCACCAACATCATCCGCGATGTCGGCGAGGATGCCCGCCGCGACCGCATCTACCTGCCGCAGGATGAACTGGCGCGCTTCGGCGTCAGCACGGCGGACATCCTGCACAGCCGTCACACCCCGGAATTCCGGGCGCTGATGCAATTCCAGGCCGAACGGGCCCGCGAGCACTACGCACGCGCCCTCGCCCAACTGCCCGCCACCGACCGCAAGGCACAGCGCGCCGGGCTGATGATGGCCGCCATCTACCAGACGCTGCTCGACGAAATCGAGCGTGACGGTTTTCTGGTGCTCGACCGCCGCACCTCCCTGCCGCCCGCCCGCAAGCTGTGGCTGGCAGTCAAGACATGGTTCAGCGTGTAGCAATCATCGGCGCGGGCTATGCGGGGCTGGCCGCCGCCGTTGAACTCGCTGACGCCGGAATTGCCGTCGATGTCTTCGAAGCCTCGCGCACGCTCGGCGGTCGTGCGCGCGCGGTCGAGATCGATGGCCTGAGCGTCGACAACGGCGCCCATATCCTTGTCGGCGCCTACCGCGAGACCTTGCGGCTGATGGAGAAAGTCGGCGCTGGCGGGACGGCGCTAAGGCGCGAAACCTTGCATCTCGAATTTCCCGGCAAGGTAAAAATTTCCGCCCCACCTCATTGCATTCCAGCGCCCGCCCCGCTACATCTAGCCTGGGCCCTGCTCACCGCGCAAGGACTTTCGCTTGCAGACAAAATCGCCGCCATCCGCTTCATGCGCACCCAGCAGGCGCGCAACTTCCGGCTGGCCGCGGACATCACGGCGGGCGAATTACTCTCCGACCAGCCCGAGCGCGTGCGCCGCTGCCTGTGGGAACCGCTCTGCCTCGCCGCGCTCAACACGCCCGTCGCCATCGCCTCGGCGCAGGTCTTTCTGAACGTCCTGCTTGACAGCCTCGCCGCCGACCGCGCCGCCTCCGATCTGCTCCTGCCCGCCACCGACTTTTCCAGCCTGTTTCCCGAACCGGCGGCACGTTTCATCACAACACGCGGCGGCCGTGTGCTGCGCTCGACCCGCATCAATGCCATTGCAAAAGTCGGCGCTGGCTGGACGGCGAATGACCAAGGGCCTTACACCCATCTCGTGCTCGCCGTCGCGCCTTATCATCTGGCGAAACTGCTTGCAGCTCATGCAGAATTTTCAGCGCTCGCCCGACAGGTCGAAAGCTTCACCTGGCAGCCCATCGTCACGACCTACCTCGCCTATCCGGCAACCGTGCGTCTGCCCTTCCCAATGATTGGCATCGAAGGCGGCCACGCCCAATGGCTGTTCGACCGGGGCGCGTTGTGCGGCCAGCATGGCCTCATCGCGGCAGTCATCAGCGGCGACGGCTCGTACCAGGCGCTTGACCATGCCGCGCTGGCAGCCGCGATTCACCATGAGATTTCCGCGTTGCTGCCCGCCCTGCCAGCACCGCAACGCAGTTGGGTCATTGAAGAAAAACGCGCCACCTTCGCCTGCACCCCCGATCTGCAACGCCCGCCGACCGCCACCGCCTCCCCCAACGTCTGGCTCGCCGGCGATTACGTCGCGGGGGACTATCCGGCCACGCTCGAAGGCGCGATCAGGAGCGGTGTTGCTGCTGCCCGGTCAATTCTGCGCGAGTCGTCCGGCCAGCAGCCGTAACGTGCGCCCGCAACGCCGCGCCAGCGCCTCGTCGTGGGTGACGAGCACCAGCGTCGTGCCCTGCTCCGCGTTCATCGCGAACATCAGGTCGATCACCTGCCGGCCGGTGGCGGCGTCGAGGTTGCCGGTCGGCTCGTCGGCCAGCAGCAGGCGCGGATGCACGGCGAAGGCGCGCGCCAGGGCGACGCGCTGCTGCTCGCCACCGGACAGGTGCTTGGGATAATGGCCGAGTCGGTCAGCTAGGCCGACACGCGCCAGCATCGTTTCCGCGACCGCCCGCGGATTCGACAAACCGAGCAGTTCCAGCGGCAGCATCGCGTTTTCGAGCGCGGTCAACGCGGGTAACAGGTGAAAAGACTGAAAGACAAAACCGAGTTCGCGCCCGCGCAGGGCGGCGCGGCCGTCCTCGTCGAGCGTCGCCAGATCCTGCCCCGCCAGCTTGACGTTACCGCGCGTCGGCAGATCGAGGCCGGCCAGCAGACCCAGCAGGGTCGACTTCCCCGAACCGGAAGCGCCAACAATGGCCACCGACTCGCCCGCACTGACCGTAAAACCAATTCCATCGAGAATGGTCAGGGTAGACTCACCACTGGCGACGTCCTTGCCCAGCCCTTCAACCTGCAACACCATTTCAGTCATGATCCGCTCATCCATCCTGTTGTTTCTGTTACTGCTGGGCATGCGCAGCGCCTTCGCCACCGACACCGTGCTGGTGTTTGGCGACAGCCTGTCCGCCGGCTACGGCATCGCGGTGCATCAAAGCTGGCCGGCCTTGCTGGCCGAACGGCTGCGGCAGGAAAAACCGCCGAAGGACCTCGTCAATGCCAGCATCAGTGGCGAAACCACGGCGGGCGGGCGGGCCCGGCTGCCTGCCGTGCTGGAACGCCACCGTCCGGCCGTCGTCATTCTGGCCCTGGGCGCCAATGATGGCCTGCGCGGACTGCCGCTGGCCGAGTCGCGCGCCAACCTGACGCAGATGGTGCAGGCCGCCAAGACCTCTGGCGCGCGCGTCCTCTTGGTGGGCATGCGCCTGCCGCCCAACTACGGGCCGGAGTACACCCGTGATTTTTCGGCACTGTTTACCACGCTGGCCAGGCAGGAAAAGACCGCCCTGCTGCCCTTCCTGCTCGAACCCATCGCGCTGGATGACGCCGCCTTTCAAGCCGACCGCCTGCACCCGACCGCCGCCGCGCAACCCAAAATCCTCGATCACGTCTGGAACAGTCTGAAGCCGCTGCTCAAACCACGCTGAGCAGGGATTCGCCAGCCGTCAGTTCGCCAATCACCGCCGCCGGCACAAAGCCGTCGGCATGGAAAGCCGCCAGCACTTCCGCCACGCTTTCCGGTGCACAGGCCACCAGCAGGCCGCCGCTGGTTTGCGGATCGGTCACCACCTTCTGCTGCCATTCTTCCAGCGTCGGGCCAAACCGCACCGACGCGCCATAACTTGTCCAGTTGCGCGAGGACGCCCCGGTGGCAATGCCGGCACGCACATGCGTGACCGCCTCTGCGATCAAGGGCAGGCGATCGAATTCCACCCGCGCCGCGAGATGCGATCCGCGACAGATTTCGAGCAGGTGCCCGGCCATGCCAAAGCCCGTCACATCCGTCACCGCATGCACGCCTGGCATCTGCGCGAGCTTCACGCCGGTGACATTCAGCGTCGTCGTCCAGCGCAGCATCTCGGCATAGCCCGCCTCCGAGAGCAGCCCCTTCTTCAGCGCCGCCGAGAGGATGCCGATGCCGAGCGGCTTGCCAAGGATCAGCGCATCACCGGCCAGTGCTCCGGCGTTTTTCTTCACGTGCGCCGGATGCACGATGCCGATGCCCACCAGGCCATAGATCGGTTCCAGCACATCGATGGAATGTCCGCCGGCGATGGGAATGCCCGCCGCCGCGCAGACGGCTGCGCCGCCGGCGAGAATCTGCCGGATCACCTCCTCCGGCAACTTGTCGAGCGGCATGCCGACAACGGCCAGCGCGAAGATCGGCGTGCCGCCCATCGCATAGACGTCAGACAGCGCGTTGGTCGCGGCAATGCGGCCGAAGTCAAAAGGATCATCGACGATCGGCGTGAAAAAGTCGGTCGTCGCCACCACCGCCTGCGTATCGTTGAGGCGATACACCGCCGCGTCGTCCGCGGTTTCAACGCCCACCAGCAAATCCGCCGGCAACGTCTTGAGCGGCGATTCGGCGAGCAAGCGGGACAAAACAGCCGGCGCAATTTTGCAGCCGCAGCCGCCGCCGTGAGAAAATTCGGTCAATCTGATCTTTTTCATGATGAAAATGTCTGAACGACTAACAAAAGGGGTGGCAACGGTAGCACAACTGGCGGAATTCGCTGCCATCCTCGATGCGCGCTCACCTGGCGAGTTCGCCGAGGATCATTTGCCAGGCGCGATCAGTTGTGCGGTGTTGTCGGATGAGCAGCGCGTCCGCGTCGGCACGCTCTACAAACAGGTATCGGCGTTCGAGGCGAAGAAGGTCGGCGCGGCGCTGGTCGCCCGCAATATCGCCGACCACATCGAGCAGCGTTTTCTGGACAAACCCAAGAGCTGGCGGCCGCTGGTCTATTGCTGGCGCGGGGGTAAACGCTCCGGCGCTTTCGTCCATATTCTGCGCGAGATCGGCTGGGACGCCCACCGGCTCGATGGCGGCTACAAGGCCTGGCGCCGCCATGTGGTGGCCGAGCTGGCCACATTGCCGCAACGCTTCGCCTTCAAGGTCATTTCCGGTCCCACCGGCAGCGCCAAGAGTCGCATCCTGGAAGCCTTGGCGCGTCAGGACGCGCAAGTGCTGCACCTCGAAGAACTCGCCGCGCACAAGGGCTCGGTGCTCGGCCGCCTGCCGGATGCCCCGCAACCTGCGCAAAAGATGTTCGAGTCGAAACTGTTCGCCGCGCTCTCGGGCTTCGATGCCAGCCACCCCGTCTATGTCGAAGCCGAAAGCCGCCGCATCGGCGTGCTGCAGGTGCCCGACGCGCTGATCGCCGCCATCCGCGGCGCCGCCTGCCTGCGCGTCGTTGCGACACGCCCCGCCAGAGCCGACTTTCTGTTGCGCGACTACGCTTACTTCATTCCCCGGCCAGCCTGGCTGATCGACCAACTCGGCCACCTGCGCGGGCTGCAAAGCAACGAAACCCTGTCCCACTGGACGGCCCTGGTCGAGGCAGGAGAATTTCGCGCACTGGTCGAGGAACTGCTCGAACAGCATTACGACCCGCTCTACCAACGCTCACAGGAAAGGAACTATCGCGATTATGGCGACGCCGCCACGCTGGTCGCCGACGACCTCGGCCCGGCGGCGATTGAGAAAATCGCCGGGCAAATTCTGGCGGTTTAAGGAATCTGTAACACGCTGCCGCGTCGCGCGACGATGCGCTGGATGACCGCCGGGCGCGGTTCAGCCACCTCGCCCTGCTCAAAGGCCAGCACCCGCAGCCGATTCCGCACCAGATCGAGCAGTTCGCCCGAGCGCAGCAGATAGGCCGGGTTGCTCGGCTTGCCCAGCAACTCGTTGCCGACCATGAAGGTTTCATAGATCAGCAAGCCGCCTTCGTTCAGGCAGCCGAACAGGTTGGGCAAAATCGGCCGATGCAGGTAGTTGGTCACCACGATAGCGTCGAAACCGCGTCCGTAATAGGGCCAGGGGCCGCCTTCCAGATCGGCGCAGCGCGCCTGGATGCCAGCAATCCCCGCCAGCGCGGCGAGCGCTTCCGCATCGCGATCAACCGCCTCGACCTGATGCCCCAGGTCGGCCAGCAAACGTGCATGGCGACCGCCGCCGCAGGCGAGATCGAGCACCGTGCTCCCCGCCGGAATCAGCGGGGCGAAACGGACGATCCAGGGCGAGGCTTCGAGGGAAGAAGTGTGTACTGCCATGTTGACGATCAGCGGATAGCCACCAGAAATGCCGCTGGCGGCATGATCGGAATACCGCGCCAGGGGTGCAGATCATTCAGGTGCGGGTCGCTCGCCACGATCAATTCGGCGCCCGCGGTTTCGGCCAGGGCGAGAAATTTGTTGTCAGCGGGGTCGGCACAGTCCGCAATCTCCTGAACGACCGCGATCAGGGTAGCGTGTTGGCGAAAACCTTCAATGAATGCCCGTCGCAACGCGGCATTGGCATAGCGGTCGAACTTCTGACGCAGCAGCACGGTTTCCAGTTCGGCCAGCGTCGCGGTGGAAACACATATTTCGAAATGCAGCAAAGCCTTTTCCAGCGCCAGCGCAGGGGTGGATTCGGGCAGGATTGCCGCGCTGACCAGCACGCCGGTGTCGAAAACGACGCGCCTAGCGAAGTTCATGCACCAGCCGATTCACGTCCGCTTCGGTCAGTGCCGGAACATCACCCGCCGGCCGAACCGTCACCTGCCGACGATACTGGGCGTACCAGCGCACGGCATCCTCCCGGCGACGGCGCACGTCGGCAAATTCGCGCATGTCGTGCTCCGAAACGACATAGGCCACAGTACGGCCACGCCGTGTGACTTCCACCGGTTCGCGTTGCGAACGGTCGATCAACTCGCCAAAACGGCTTTGTGCCTCGACGGAAGTGACTGTAATCATCATAGAACTCCTTGAAATAGCCATTGTCGCCATCTTAGCTATTTCATTGGCCTTTGCAAGGCAAACATGCCGTCCTGCCAGCGCCGACTTTCAAAGTTGCGCCAGTTGCTCCGCCTCCAGATAACACCAAGCGCCTTCCGCCAGCCCCAGCGCCTCCAGCGTCAGCCCGCCGATCGCCGTGCGGCGCAAGGCCACGCAATGATGGCCGGCGGCTGCGAGCATGCGTTTGACCTGGTGATATTTGCCCATGTCGATGGCGATTTCGATTTGATGGGTGTCCAGTTGTCGCGCCTTTGCCGCCAGCGGCGCGGGTTCGTCGGCCAGTTTGACGCCGGCTTGCAGTTGCGCCACGAGTTCCGGCGTCACCGGTTCCTGCGTGGTCGCCACATAGGTTTTCGGCACATGGCGCTTGGGGTGCGACTGGGCGTGGATAAAGCTGCCGTCGTCGGAAAGCAGCAGCAGACCGGTGGTGTCATGGTCGAGCCGACCGACGGGTTGCACGTCGCGCAGGGTGAATTGATCCGGCAGCAGGCTCAAAACCCCGCGATGAACCGCCGGCCGCCGCGAGCATTCGACGCCGGCCGGCTTGTTGAGGGCGATATAAACGTGTTCGCGGTAACGCCATGACGCGCCATCGGCCGTGAAATTCAGGTTGGCGGTATCCGGCGTCGCCTGATAATCCGTCACGATTTCACCGCCCACGCCCACCGCGCCGTGGAGAATCAGGTTGCGGCATTCCTTGCGCGTGCCGAAGCCTTGCGTTTGCAGGATTTTGTCCAGCGTCAGCTTTTTCATACTGCGGCGAGCGCCTGTTCCAGATCGGCCTTGATGTCGTCTATATGTTCGATGCCTATCGACAGCCGCACCATATCCTCGGACACGCCGGCCTTCGCCAGTTCGGCCGGGGAGAGTTGCCGGTGGGTGGTCGAGGCCGGATGACAGGCGAGACTCTTGGCGTCGCCGATGTTGACGAGGCGCGTGATGAGTTTCAACGCATCCTGGAAGCGCGCGCCGCCCGCGGAGCCTCCCTGCACGCCGAAATTGAGGATGCCCGAGGCGCGGCCACCCATGTATTTTTTCGCCAGGGCGTGTTCGCGATGGTCGGGCAGACCCGCGTAATTGACCCAGCCGACCTTCGGATGCTGCTGGAGATATTGCGCGACCGCCAGGGTGTTGTCACAGATGCGGTCCATGCGCACCGCCAGCGTCTCGATACCTTGCAGGATCTGGAAGCTGTTGAAGGGCGAGATGCAGGCGCCCATGTTTCTCAGGGGCACGACACGCGCCCGGCCGATGTAGGCGGCGGGGCCGAGCACCTCGGTATAGACGACACCGTGATAAGAGACGTCGGGCGTGTTGAGGCGCTTGAAGCGTTCCTTGTGGTCGGCCCAGGGGAATTTGCCGGAATCGACGATGACGCCGCCGATGCTGGTGCCGTGGCCGCCCAGATATTTGGTCAGCGCATGGACGACGATGTCGGCGCCGTGCTCGAAGGGGCGGCACAGATAGGGCGTTGGCACGGTGTTGTCGACAATGAGAGGAATACCCGCGGCGTGGGCGATGTCGGCCAACGCGGCGATGTCGACGACGTTGCCGAGCGGATTGCCGACCGATTCGCAGAAAATCGCCTTGGTGCGGCCGTCGATGAGCGGTTTAAAGCTCGCCGGATCGCGATAATCGGCAAAGCGCACCTCGATGCCGTATTGCGGCAGGGTGTGGGCGAAGAGGTTGTAGGTGCCGCCGTAAAGCGTGCCGGCGGAGACGATGTTGTCGCCAGCCTCGGAGATAGTCTGGATCGCATAGGTGGTCGCCGCCATGCCGGAAGCGAGACCCAGTGCGCCAATCCCGCCTTCCAGCGCGGCCATGCGCTTTTCCAGCACGTCGGTGGTCGGGTTCATGATGCGGGTGTAGATGTTGCCCGCCACCTTGAGGTCGAACAGGTCGGCGCCATGCTGGGTATCGTCGAAAGCGTAGGAGGTGGTCTGATAGATCGGCACCGCCACGGCTTTGGTGGTGGGATCGGGACTGTAGCCGCCGTGCACTGCAATGGTTTCGATTTTCATGGATGACCTCCGGGTATTTTTCCGACGTGGTTGATAGAACTGACTTTTGGGTTCATTATATAGCTCGATAAGAAAACAGGAGACCCGCCATGCAAATCGCGAACGATATCATCGAACTGATCGGCAACACGCCGCTGGTCCGCCTCAACCGCATGAATGCCGGCAACAGCGCGACAATCGCGCTGAAACTCGAATTCTTCAACCCGGCGGGCAGCGTCAAGGACCGCATTGCGGCGGCGATGATCGATGCCGCCGAAAAAGCCGGCAAGATCAAGTCCGACACCATCATTCTCGAACCGACCTCGGGCAACACCGGCATCGGGCTGGCAATGGTCTGCGCGGCGCGCGGCTACCAGGCCGCCTTCGTCATGCCCGAAACCATGAGTCGCGAGCGCAAGCTGTTGCTCAAGGCCTATGGCGCGGAATTGATCCTCACCCCCGGGCCGGAGGGCATGCCCGGCGCGATCAGGAAAGCCGAGGAACTCGCGGCGGCCGATCCGCGTTACTTCATTCCGCAGCAGTTCGAAAACCCGGCGAATCCGGACGTCCATCGCAAGACCACCGCCGAGGAAATCTGGCGCGACACCGATGGCCAGGTCGATATTTTCATTTCCGGCGTGGGCACCGGCGGCACGATCACCGGCGTGGGCGAAGCGCTGAAGGCCAGGAAATCCATCAAGATCATCGCCGTCGAACCCGCCGCCAGCCCGGTGCTGTCGGGTGGCCAGCGCGGCCCGCATCCGATCCAGGGCATCGGCGCCGGATTTGTGCCTGCCATCCTCAATACGAAAATTTATGACGAGGTGGTGCGCGTCACGAACGACGACGCGCTGACCACCGCGCGCCGCATGGCGACCGAAGAGGGTCTGCTGGTCGGCATCTCCTCCGGCGCGGCGGTGTGGGCCGCGCTCGCGGTTGCCCAGCGGCCTTCGAGCGCGGGCAAGTTGATCGTCGTTATCATTCCGTCTTTCGGCGAGCGTTACCTTTCCACGATACTCTATCAGCATCTCGAAGTCTGAAAGTCGGCGCTGGCGGGACGGCGCAGCCGGGCCGCCGCAGCAGGGGACGGCGCCTGCGTGCTACCATGCCGCGCCCCATGCCCGCCAAACCTGATCTGGAACGCCTGTTCGCCGCCGACGGCCCGCTCGCCCGAGCCATTCCCGGCTACCGCCTGCGCGAGCAGCAGGTCGCCATGGCGCGCGAGGTGGCGGCCGCCATCGAGGCCAACCGGCAACTCGTCGCCGAAGCGGGCACGGGCACCGGCAAGACCTTCGCCTACCTCGCGCCCGCGCTCTTGTCCGGCGGCAAGGTGATCATCTCCACCGGCACCAAGACCCTGCAAGACCAGCTTTTCAACCGCGACCTGCCAACCGTGAAGGATGCGCTCGGCGTGCCGGCCTCGGTGGCCCTGCTCAAGGGGCGCGCCAATTACGTCTGCCCGCATCACCTTGACCGCGCGCTAACGGCCGGCCGGCTCAACTCGCGCGCCGAGGTCGTGCATCTGCACGCCATCGCGCGCTTCGCGAAGGCGACAGCCTCCGGCGACAAGGCCGAATGCAGCGACGTGCCCGAGGATTCCGGCGCCTGGTATCTGGCGACCTCGACGCGCGAGAACTGCCTCGGCCAGGAATGCGCCCACGTCAAGGCATGCTTCGTCCTTGCCGCGCGACGCGAGGCGCTCGCCGCCGACGTGGTGGTGGTGAATCATCATCTGTTTTTCGCCGATGTGATGCTCAAGGACGACGGCATGGGAGAACTGCTGCCGAGTTGCAACACGGTGATCTTCGACGAGGCGCACCAGCTCCCCGAAGTGGCCGGCCTGTTCTTCGGCGCGGCCGTCGGCACCGGCCAGTTGCTCGACTTCGCGCGCGACACCAAGCTCGAAGGCATCAGCGCCGCCAAGGATTACGCGCCCTTGCAGGATGCGGCCAGGACGCTGGAAAAGGCGACCAAGGATTTGCGCCTCGCCTTTCGCCACGAAGGCCGCTTTTCAACCGCGCAATGGCTCCAGCACGCGCAAGCCAGCGCAGCGCTGAGCGCTTTGCAAACGACGCTCGATGATCTGGGGAAACACCTCGAAACCCAAGCCGGACGCTCCGAAGGGCTGGCGAACTGCCTGGGCCGCTGCGGCGAACTCGTGCTGCTGTTGCGCAACTGGCAAAGCCAGCCGCTGCAAGAAGATGACGAAACCGCGCAGGTGCGCTGGGTGGAAGTCACGGCCCATGGCGTGAGCTTCAACCTTACGCCGCTCTCCGTTGCGCCGATTTTCAGGAAGCAGCTCGAAGGCCATCCGCGCGCCTGGATCTTCACCTCGGCGACGCTCGCGGTCGGCGCGGATTTCTCGCATTACCGCAATGCGCTCGGCCTGGCCGATGCGACGACCGGCCACTGGGACAGCCCCTTCGACTATCCGGGCAACGCCCTGCTCTACTGCCCGCGCGGCATGCCCGACCCAAACCATCCCGACTACCCGGAGGCCGTCGTCGCGGCGGTCTGGCCGGCGATCCGGGCCGCGAACGGCCGTGCTTTCGTGCTGTGCACATCCTTGCGCGCGATGCGCCGCATCCATGAACTGCTCGAAGAACGCATCGCGGCCGCGGGCCTGGAAATGCCGCTGCTGCTGCAAGGCCAGCGTGCCAAGTCAGAACTGCTGGAAAACTTCCGCCGTCTCGGCAACGCCGTGCTGGTGGCGAGCGTAAGTTTCTGGGAAGGCGTCGATGTGCGCGGGGAGGCACTCTCTTTGGTCGTCATCGACAAGCTGCCCTTCGCGCCACCGGACGATCCCGTTCTAGCGGCGCGCATCGACACGCTGAAACGCCAGGGCAAGAACGCCTTCTACGAGATGCAATTGCCGCGCACGGTCATCAGCATGAAGCAAGGCGCCGGCCGGCTGATCCGCGACGAAACCGACCGCGGCGTGCTGATAGTCTGCGACCCGCGCCTGGTCGACAAACCCTATGGCCGGCGCATCTGGCAAAGCCTGCCGCCCATGCGACGGACCCGCGAGATCGCCGATGTCGAGACGTTCTTTGCGAGGTAAACTCAGCGCATGAAACTTTCCGACCTCCCCGCTGATCTGCTGGCCGAGCGACCCAATCTGTTTTCATCCGCCACCGTGCCGATCGGGGCCGCTGACCTGGCGAAGATGCGCGAGTTGATCGCCGCAGTGGAGCGCGTGATTGCCCTGCCGGCGTGGCGGGAGTTCACAATGCATGCAGCCGGCGGGACGGCGCAAAACCCGGCGGCGACCGGGGTTTTCATGGGCTACGATTTCCATCTGACCGAAGTCGGGCCGCAACTCATCGAGATCAACAGCAATGCCGGCGGCGGGCTGCTGGCGGCCTTGCAGGCGGGGCAGGACGACGTGCTCGATGCCTATGTCGCGATGTTTCGCGCCGAATGTCCGCACGAATTGAAGGTGCTCGCCATCGTCGACGTGACGCCTCGGGAGCAGTATCTCTATCCCGAGTTCTTCGGCTTTCAGCGCCTGTTCGCGCAGCACGGCATCCGGGCGCTGATCTGCGACCCGGCCGAACTGTTGCTCTGCCATGGCAACCTGTGGCATGAAGAAACAAAGCTCGACCTCGTCTATAACCGGCTCACCGATTTCGCCTTCGCCGAGCCGGCGCATGCGGTGCTGCGCGAGGCCTGGCGGCAGGGCGTGGCCATCACACCGAACCCGGCGATCCATGCGCGTTACGCCGACAAGCGCAATCTGATCGCGCTCACCGACGCCGCGCTGCTGGCCGAGTGGGGCGTGGCTGAGACAGCGCGCCAGACGCTGCTGGCCGGCATCCCGCGCACCGAGCGGGTGACGGCGGAACGCGCCGAGGATTTCTGGCAGCGGCGGCGCCAGTTGTTTTTCAAACCGGCGGCGGGTTTCGGCTCGAAGGGCTCGTATCGCGGCGACAAGCTGACGCGGCGGGTGTTCGAGGAAATCCTCACCGGTAACTATGTTGCGCAGAACTTCGCGCCGCCATCGACGGTGCCGGTCAATCTGGACGGAGAGTTAACCGAGCTCAAGGCGGACATCCGCAATTATGTCTATCGTGGCGCGGTCCAGCTGGTTGCCGCGCGCCTGTATCAGGGACAAACGACGAATTTCCGCACACCGGGCGGCGGTTTTGCGAAGGTAATCGAAACATGAAAGTGTTTGGCTTTGCCGGTTACTCCGGTTCAGGCAAGACGACGCTGATCGAACAATTGATTCCGCGCTTCGGGGCACGCGGACTGCGGGTGTCGCTGATCAAGCACACCCACCACAATTTCGACGTCGATCATCCGGGCAAGGATTCATATCGCCATCGCGCGGCCGGCGCGGGCGAGGTGCTCCTGACCTGCGATACGCGCTGGGTGCTGATGCACGAACTGCGCGGCGCACCGGAAGCGAGCCTGGAAGAACAATTGAAGGTGCTCTCGCCCTGCGACCTGGTGCTGGTCGAGGGATTCAAGCAGACACCGATCGCCAAGCTGGAAGTGCATCGCCCGGCCCACGGCAAGCCGCCGATCTGGCCTGAAAATTCAAGCGTGGTGGCCGTCGCGACCGACGCCGCATCGCAGCTCCCGGTTGACTGCCCGCTACCGACGCTCGATCTGAACGATCCCGACGCCATTGCCCAATTCATTCTCGATTATTTGGACCGACCATGCTGAGCTACGAAGAAGCCCTCGATCATTTGCTGGCCACCGCCGTGCCGGTGGCGGAAGTCGAACCGACACCGCTGGCCGAGCTCTCCGGCCGTTATCTGGCCGAGGCGCTGGTGTCGACCGTGACGGTGCCGCCACTCGACAACAGTGCGATGGACGGCTATGCCGTGCGTTGTGCCGATGTCATCGCGGCGGGCGTCAGCCTGCCGGTTGAACAACGCATTCCCGCCGGCAGTGTTGGCCATGCGCTGGCGGCCGGCACCGCTGCGCGCATTTTCACCGGCGCACCCATACCCAAGGGCGCCGATGCGGTGGTGATGCAGGAACTTTGCGCGCATGGTCCGCAGTTGGGCGCGCAGTTGGGTGATATGGGTAGCGTGATCGTCAATTGCCTGCCCAAGCCGGGCATGAATATTCGACTGGTCGGCGAGGACATTGCCGCGGGTGCGGAAGTATTGCCGGCAGGCACGCGCCTGGGCGCGGCGGAAATCGGTCTGGCCGCCTCGATCGGCACCGCCCGATTGCCGGTGCGCAGACGCCTGCGCGTGGCGCTCCTGTCCACCGGCGACGAACTCGCCGAGCCAGGCCAGCCCCTGCCGCCGGGCGGCATCTACAACTCGAACCGCTATTTTCTGCGCGCCCTGCTGGAAAGCCTGGGTTGCGCGGTGACCGATGCCGGCCACGTACCGGACAGTTTGGCCGAGACGCGCAAGGCTTTACGGGCGGCAGCGGAGTGCAACGACCTGATCGTCACCTCCGGCGGCGTTTCGGTCGGCGAAGAGGATCACGTCAAGCCCGCAGTCGAGGCGGAGGGCGAACTGTCGCTGTGGAAGATCGCCATCAAGCCGGGCAAGCCGCTGGCCTACGGAAAGGTGGGCGAAACGGCCTTTATCGGCCTGCCGGGCAATCCCGTGTCCTGTTTCGTCACCTTCTTGCTGTTCCTGCGCCCCTATCTGCTCAAGCGCATGGGTGCGCGGACGGCCGTGCCTGTCGCGCGCACGCTGGTCGCGGCATCCGACTGGTCGAAGCCCGATGACCGGCGCAGCTTCCTGCGGGCGCGCCTTGCGGCGGATGGCCGCGTCGAGCTGTATCCCAATCAGGGTTCCGGGGTGCTCACCTCCTGCGCATGGGCTGACGGGCTGGTCGACACCCCGGCTCAGCAGACTTTCAAGGCGGGCGACCCGGTGCGTTACCTTTCTTTCAACGACTTGCAATAGGCAGACTGGCAGACCATGACATTGAAAATTCTTTACTTTGCCAGCATCTGCGAGGCAATTGGCTCGACTGGCGAAAACTTCGATTTGGAACCCGGCATGACAACCCTCGGCGCCCTGCGCACGGCACTGGCAGATCAACATCCTGCGCTGCTGACGACGAAGAACCTGCGTGCCGCCGTGAACCGGAAAATGTGCGACTGGGATGCCGTCATCGCGGATGGCGACGAGATTGCCTTTTTTCCGCCGGTGACGGGCGGATGAACGAAGTTGCCGTTCAGGCCGCCGACTTCGATGTCGGCGCCGAAATCAGCGCGCTGACGGCCGCAGACCCCGCAGCAGGCGCGGTCGCCAGCTTTGTCGGCCTTGTCAGGGGAGGCGAAGTGGCGGCGATGACCCTTGAACACTACCCCGGCATGACCGAAGCCGCGCTGGCCGACATCGTGACCACCGCGAAAAAGCGCTGGAAATTGCGCACGGTGCGCGTCATCCACCGCGTCGGCCGTCTGCTGCCGGGTGAGCGCATCGTTTTTGTCGGGGTTGCTTCCGCGCATCGCGGCGACGCCTTCGCCGCCTGCGAATTCATCATGGACTACCTGAAGACCCGGGCGCCCTTCTGGAAAAAGGAAGAAACCGCGGCAGGCGAACGCTGGGTCGATGCGCGCGAAACAGACAACCTGGCCGCCCGCCGCTGGCGGGATGGCGAGGAAGACTGAAACCGCTTATTTTTTCTTTGCAGGGCTTTTCGGCGCTGCGGCGGGCGTGCCACCAAACGCCGCTGCCGACGCCTGCGCGATCTGCTCGAAGGCACTGTTGGCGGTGGCCATGGACTGTTGCATGATTTCCATGATGTTTGCGTTCGGGGCGGGCATCACCTTGAAAAAGCCCTGAAACGCATCGACCATTTCCTGATTGCCGGAGGCCAGTTGCTCGGTGAGCATGCGGGAGAACTCCATGCGAGCGTCGTTGCCGATTTCGGCGACTTTCTGCGCCGCCACCATCATCTGCTGGGCGGTTTCCTGCGCGTACTGGGTGCGCAGTTGCATCACCTGCTGGGGATCCTTGGCGCTCGTCATGGCGCGCGCATTGTCGACGCCCTGCTGAAGCATTTCGCGCGCCAATTCATTTTGCAACGCCATCACGCGTTGCGAATTCTCGATGGACATCTGCGCCAGCCGCATGGCGGCTTCCATGTTCCTGCGATTGAGTTCGCTGAAGTTTTCGCTTTTCCCGGCCATGATCCGCTCCTTAGTTAACGTGAAATACGACCCACCTCCCAACCCTCCCCTTGAAGAGAGAGGAGTTGCGGCTCCCTCCCCTTCAAGGGGAGGGCTGGGGTGGGGATGGGGGTGAATGCGGCAGGTTTCATGATCAGGGGTGGCATCTGCCGCCATGAATGTTAGGCGTCATTAACGCTTCCGCCTAATGACATAGGCGTTATCTGCCAACGCAAAACCGACCTTGGTGTAATAGGCCATCGCACCGGGCGCGGCTTCATCGCGCAGCGTCCCCTGGCACGACGGGTTGGGCACCGGCATAAACCTCAGCACGATCTTTGATTCTCCCAAGGCGAACAAGGCGAGCAGCAATTGCTCCTTGGGTTCGACCATGGTGAGTGGCGATTTCCTTGACAGAAGTACCTGAGTCAAAGGCGGCAAGAAGCTCTTTGTCTTCGTCATCGGACCATGCGCGCCCAGCGTTGCCAGGTAGGGAGTTGTCACGCTCGGCGCGCTTTGCCGCTCTATCGAGGGCCTTCACCGCGACAAAGAGCGCACGAATTACTTGCGGACTATTGAACGTACTTTGCGCTGGTAAGACTTCCCCGGTTTCAGGGTCAATGCCATTAGCAATAGTATCCACGATTCTCTTTGCTTCGAGCGGCGACATAGAGTGACCTCCTAAGGTGCAGCGTCCCGCTGGAGCGCCGGGTTGGGGCGCGGCTCATTTTGCAAACGCTTGGCGAATGGTATATTTATCAGGCAGCGCGCTGACTTGCCAGCGAACGAGGGTGACACTTGCGGCTGAAAGGGCTTTTTCCTTCTTTGCGTCGGCCTCAACGCGCGATGCTTTTTCATGGGTTTTGTCATCAAGCTCAACTGCTGCGACGATGGTGGAGTCCTTGAGGCACACGACAAAATCCAAGCTCATGCGGTTGATTCGGTTATTCCATTCGTTAAAGCTGAATCCCTTTTTTTCGCCGAGAACCCGTGAAAGTTGGACTTGCGCCAATACGATGCACTCAGGCATAGCGGCAACGAGGCGATGGTAGAGGACTTGCTCCGGCTGCGTGAGAGGCTTCTTTGCATAGAACGGCCACGGCGCGTCACCAGCACCGGAAGTCGCACGCCTCTTAAGCATGACAAGTACGACGGCGACAACAGCAAGCAAGACAAGCGTGACTACGAGCATCTTCACGGCGTAAAACCTCCCATGTTATGAGCGCCCCAACCGTAATGCGAACACATGAATCGGTGTATATTTCAGACTCATGCGGTATCTATTTATACTAAAAACTCTGCATCCTGATGAATGTATGAATATCTGCTGAGGGTTGATAGTTATGACACCTTCTACGACTCAGGAAGCCACCGCTTCGTCAAAACTTCTCGATCAAGTCCTCGCGTGCATCAGGGTGAAGCATTACAGCATTCGCACTGAAACGCAAATACTTATGTTCATTGCTTGCCTATCGGGTTGATCGCCAAAATCCACCCCTGAAGGGCGCAATAACCGAAGGGCATTGCGCCGTATGGCTGGCACATTCGGCGGATTACGCTGCGCTAATCCGCCCTACGAAGTCTGCTTTTCACCCCATCCCCATCCCAGGGTGGGGATGGGGGGTGAATGCGGCAGGTTTCATGATGCGGGGTGGCGTATCGCCATGAAAGTTAGTGTGAGTCAGAGATGGGTTCAACGTAGCACGGTCGGCTGACAATTACTGACTACCCGTTAACCAATCTGGCTAAATCGTCCTGCAGGCCCATCAGCCCGTTGCCAAAAATGCGCGCATCCATTAGCACCGGTGCCACGTGCATGATCGGCCGAAAACCCATGTGGGTCAGGATGTCGCGCTCCAGGTCGATGCCGGGGGCGATCTCGGTCAGTTCCAGGCCATCCGGCCCGAGGCGAAACACACAACGCTCGGTGATGTAGAGCGCCGGCTGGCCACGCTTCCGGGCTTCGCTGCCACTGAAGGCGCGCACCTCGACCTCATCGACGAATTTTTGCGTGTGACCTTCTTGCAATATGCGTAGTCGGCCGTCTTCGATGGCGACTTCAAGACCGCCGGCGGTGAATGTGCCGACAAAAACCACCTGGTGGGCGTTTTGCGAAATGTTGATGAAACCGCCGGCCCCCGCCATCCGCTTGCCGAACCGGATGACGTTGAGGTTGCCGGCGCGGTCGGCCTGCGCCAGGCCGAGAAAAGCGATATCCAGCCCGCCGCCGTCGTAGAAGTCGAACTGACTGGGCTGGTCGATGATGGCCGCAGGATTGGTGGCCGCGCCAAAGTTGAGGCCGCCTGCGGGAATGCCGCCGACCACGCCGGGCTCGGCCGTCAGGGTCATCTGGTCGAGCACACCCTCCTCGGTCGCGACGGCCGCGACCCCTTCGGGGATGCCGATGCCCAGATTCACCACCGCGTGCGGCGTCAGTTCCAGCGCCGCGCGGCGGGCGATGATCTTGCGCTCGTTCAGCGGCAGCGCGGCCATGTATCCAAATTCGGCCGAGAACGGCACCTTGATCTCGCCGGAAAAGGCCGGGCTGTACTGCTCGATGAAGGTCTGCATGTGGTATTCGGGCTTCTCGGCGACGACCACGCAGTCGACCAGCACGCCGGGGATTTTCACCTGCCGGGGCGGCAACGAGCCGCGCGCCGCGATGCGTTCGACCTGGACGATGACGATGCCGCCCGAGTTGTGTGCCGCCATGGCGATTGCTTGAGCTTCGAGGGTCAGCGCCTCCTTTTCCATGGTGACATTGCCGTCCGGGTCGGCCGTGGTGCCGCGGATGATGCCGACATGGATGGGGAAGGCCTTGTAAAACAGGTATTCCTGGCCATCGATTTCCATCAGCCGGACGATGTCCTCGGTGGTACGTTGGTTGAGCTTGCCGCCGCCGAAGCGCGGATCGACGAAGGTGCCCAGGCCGACATGCGTCAGCGTGCCGGGCTTGCCGGCGGCGATATCGCGGAACAGGTGGGTGATGACGCCCTGCGGCAGATTCCAGCCTTCGATGCGGTTTTCCACTGCCAAAGCCTGGAGGCGCGGTACCAGCCCCCAGTGGCCGCCAATGACCCGCTTGACCAGCCCTGCATAGCCCAGATGGTTGAGCCCGCGATCCTTGCCATCGCCCTGCCCGGCGGCATAGACCAGGGTGAGGTTGCGCGGGTGACCGCTGGGTTGCGGCGGCAGGTCGCGGGTTTCGAGGAAAAGTTCTTCCAGCGTGACCGCGATCTGCTCGGGAAACCCGATGCCGACGAACCCGCCCGTCGCCACCGTGTCGCCGTCACGGATCAATTCCACCGCTGCCCGCGCGCTGACGACCTTGCCGCTTTCCAGGCCGCGCAGGGCCGCCAGCGTTGGATGAAGTGTTCTCTTGTGCGACATCAAGCGACTTCCCAATCTTCCAAACGCAATCCCGCCACGCGCCCGAATTCGCCGGTGTTGTGCGTAATCAGAATGGCATCGTGGGCGCGGGCGATGGCGGCGATCAAGGTGTCGTTGGGGCCGATGGGCTTACCCTGAGTCAGCAGGTCGGCGTGAATTTGGCCGTAGTGCTCGGCACAGTCATCGTCGAATGGCAAGCTTTGCAACGGGGCAAAAAACGCTTTGAGGAGCTGCAGGTTGGCTTCCGCCCGCTGGCTGCGCCGTGCGCCATAGAGCAGTTCGGGCCTTGACCACGCTGCAAAGCGCAATGTCGGTTGGCCGGTGCTGACGGAAGTGTTGCCAGGATGCCGGGGTGCTTTTCGTTAAGCAGATGGATGCAGACGTTGGTGTCGAGCAGGTAGCTCATTTGAATTCCAGCCGCGTCTCAGCCACGCCTTGCGGTGGGCGCTCCAGGGGCGCACCCGCCCATTTCCCGAAGAGGTTGAAATAACCCTCCGGCCAGACCGCGCTGATGTCTGCATCACGCTTGATCAACTCGGCCAGGTAACGCGAAAGACTCAAGCCGGACAGCGCTGCCTTGCGCTGCGCTTGCCGGGCAAGGTCTTCGGGAACATAGCAATGCAGTTGAGCCATGTGACGCTCCTTGTATATGTGGTGTATGTGAATTGTAGCAAGGTCGGTCCACGAGCACAGACCTTCATTTACGACCATTCATGCCACAATCGACTAGAGTTGAAAACGACCAGTCAATCCCAACGTTGGCTGTAACGTTATTTTCGGGAGGCAATCATGCGCTTCGACAAATTCACCACCAAGTTCCAGCAGGCCGTCAGCGATGCACAGAGCATCGCCATCGGCCACGACAACCAGCTCATCGAGCCGCAGCATCTGCTGCTGGCCCTGCTCAACCAGGAGGATGGCGGCACGGCCTCGCTGCTCCAGCGCGCTGGCGTCAATGTCGCGCCGCTGCGGAAGGCGCTCGACGCCGCCATCGACCGCCTGCCCCAGGTGGAGGGCCACGGTGGCGAGGTTTCCATCGGCCGCGACCTGACCAACCTGCTCAACGTCACCGACAAGGAGGCCCAAAAGGCGGGCGACCAGTTCATCGCCTCGGAGATGTTCCTGCTCGCCCTCACCAGCGACAAAGGTGAAACCGGCCGGCTGTTCAAGGAGGCGGGCGCCCAGCGCAAGTCGCTGGAAGATGCCATCCAGGCGGTGCGTGGCGGCCAGAATGTCGAAAACCAGGAGGGCGAAGGCCAGCGCGAGGCGCTGAAGAAATACTGTCTCGACCTCACCGAGCGCGCCCGGCAGGGCAAGCTCGACCCGGTGATCGGCCGCGACGACGAGATCCGCCGCGCCATTCAGATTTTGCAGCGACGCACCAAGAACAATCCGGTGCTGATCGGCGAACCGGGCGTCGGCAAGACCGCGATCGTCGAGGGCCTGGCGCAGCGCATCGTCAATGACGAGGTGCCCGAAACCTTGAAGGGCAAGCGGGTGCTGGTGCTCGACATGGCGGCGCTCCTGGCCGGGGCGAAGTATCGCGGCGAATTCGAGGAGCGCCTCAAGGCCGTGATCAAGGAGGTGGCTTTGGATGAAGGCCGCATCATCGTCTTCATCGACGAGCTGCACACCATGGTCGGCGCCGGCAAGGCGGAAGGCGCCATCGATGCCGGCAACATGCTCAAGCCGGCGCTGGCGCGCGGCGAGATGCACTGCATTGGCGCCACCACGCTCAACGAATATCGGAAATACATCGAGAAGGATGCCGCGCTGGAACGCCGTTTCCAGAAAGTCATGGTCGACGAGCCCTCGGTCGAGGCGACCATCGCCATCCTGCGCGGCCTGCAGGAGAAATATGAAATCCACCACGGTGTGGATATCACCGACCCGGCCATCGTCGCCGCGGCGGAACTCTCGCACCGCTACATCACCGACCGCTTTTTGCCGGACAAGGCCATCGACCTGATCGACGAAGCGGCCGCGCGCATCAAGATGGAGATCGACTCCAAGCCCGAGTCGATGGACAAGCTCGACCGCCGGTTGATCCAGTTGAAGATCGAGCGCGAGGCGGTGCGCAAGGAAAAGGACGAGGCGTCGAAGAAGCGTTTCGCGCTGATCGAGGAGGAAATCAAAAAGCTCGAGAAGGAATATTCCGACCTCGATGAAATCTGGAAGGCCGAGAAGGCGCAGGTGCACGGCACCCAGCACGTCAAGGAAGAGATCGACAAGCTGCGCGCGCAGATCGCCGACCTGCAACGTCAAGGGGCTTTCGACAAGCTCGCCGAGTTGCAATACGGCAAGCTGCCGCAGCTCGAAGCGCAACTCAAGACGGCAGAGAAAGTCGGCGCCGCATCTGCCAACGGTAAGACGGCGGCGCACAAATTGCTGCGCACGCAAGTGGGCGCCGAGGAAATCGCCGAAGTCGTCTCGCGCGCCACCGGCATTCCCGTCAGCAAGATGATGCAGGGCGAGCGCGAGAAGCTGCTCAAAATGGAAGAGAAGCTCCACCAGCGCGTCGTCGGGCAGGACGAGGCGGTGCGGCTGGTGGCCGACGCCATCCGCCGTTCGCGCGCCGGCCTGTCGGAGGAAAGTCGGCCCTATGGCTCCTTCCTGTTCCTCGGCCCGACCGGCGTCGGCAAGACCGAGCTGTGCAAGGCGCTGGCCGAATTCCTGTTCGACGCCGAGGATCATCTGATCCGCATCGACATGAGCGAGTTCATGGAGAAGCACTCGGTCGCGCGGCTGATCGGCGCGCCGCCCGGCTACGTGGGTTACGAAGAGGGCGGCTACCTCACCGAGCAGGTGCGGAGGAAGCCTTACAGCGTGATCCTCTTCGACGAGGTCGAGAAGGCGCACCCGGATGTCTTCAACGTGCTCTTGCAGGTACTCGACGACGGCCGCATGACCGACGGCCAGGGCCGCACGGTCGACTTCAAGAACACCGTGATCGTCATGACCTCCAACCTCGGCTCGCAGATGATCCAGCAGATGTCCGGCGACGATTACCAGATCATCAAGCTGGCCGTGATGGGCGAAGTGAAGACGCATTTCCGTCCGGAGTTCGTGAACCGCATCGACGAGATCGTCGTCTTCCACGCGCTCGACCAGAAGCACATCGCCGGCATCGCGAAGATTCAGTTGCGCTATCTGGAAAAGCGTCTGACCAAGCTTGAGATGTCGATGGAAGTGTCAGACACTGCTTTGGCCAGCATCGCGGAGGCCGGCTTCGACCCGGTGTTCGGTGCCCGGCCGCTCAAGCGGGCGATTCAGGAACGCATCGAGAATCCGCTGTCCCGGCTGATCCTCGAAGGTAAACTGGGGCCGAAGGATCGCATCAAGGTGGGGGTCAGCAAAGGGCATCTGACGTTTGACAAGGCTTGAAGCCATCGTTATTATAACTAGCGTTATAACATTCATCGAGGCCTGCCATGCACATCCTCAAACTGACCCAGATCGGCAACTCCATTGGCGTCATCCTGCCCAAGGATGTTCTCGCCAGCATGAAGCTCGCGAAAGGTGAGTCGATCTTTCTCACCGAGACGCCAGAAGGTTATGTCGTCACGCCCTACGATCCGGCACTGGATGAAGAGATGCAGGCCGGACGCGAGTTCATGCGCGAGTTCCGCGATACGCTTCACGCCCTGGCCAAATGACGGCCTGGCGCTGGATCAGCAAGCAGGCATTATTGCTGTTGCATGGCGAAAGCCTGGCTGAACACGGTGGCACGGCGGGTATGCGGGATGAGGGGCTGCTTGATTCGGCTTTGGCGCGAGCGCCCAATCTTGCCGCCTACGGCGAACCGGATGCCGCCGCGCTGGCGGCAACCCATGGCTTCGGGATTGCCCGGAATCATCCCTTCGTCGACGGCAACAAACGGGCCGCGTTTCTTTCGGTCGGTTTGTTCCTGGCCTTGAACGGCTATCGCCTCGTCGCAACGCAAGCCGAGGCGACTGTCATGATGCTGGCCCTCGCCGCCAGTGAAATCGATGAAACCGAATTCGCCGCCTGGCTGCGCATGCACCTGGAGCCACGCGGGGGATAGCTGCAATCAGCCCATCAGTTGTCCAATGCGGCGGCATGGCGCGAGCAGGCAACATAGAAGCGGGTCATCGCCGTCCCGCCAGCGCCGACTTTCAGTTCAACACCAGCACGCCACGCTTGAGGCCGGGATCTTCGGGGTACGGCGAGGGCACGAAGCCGGGGCCCGAGACAAAATCGGCAGCCAGCGGAAAAAAACTACCCACGCGCAAGCGCGGGTAGCCGCGACGGTAACCTGCCTTGCCAGACCGCTTATTTGGTTGCGGGCATGGCTTCCTTTTTCTCGACGGCTGGTGGCGTCAAGTCCTTCCGGAGCGTTTCGATTTTCTGATTGAGCACCAGCAACTGCATTTGGGATCCAACCAGAACCTCGTTCGCGCGTTGAAGCGCGAAAAATCCCACCACTAGAGCCAGCAAGGCGAGCGCGAATCCGACCGCGATCCACAAGCCCTGCCGTTCCGGATCGATGATGTGCTTTAGTTCCATGACAACTCCTTAACGTAAAAAAATTAAACTCCCCCAACAGTGCCGGCCCACAGCTGATGTGTGGCCGGCTGAAATTCACCAAGACTTGATCAGCCGCCAAGCACCGCGTGACGCGGGCAGGTGACGAGATGGTCGTTCACCATGCCGATGGCCTGCATGTGCGAATAGACCACCGTCGGGCCGACGAAACGGAAGCCGCGCTGCTTGAGTTCCTTCGCCAACGCGACGGCAGTTGGCGTATGGACAGGCACCTCGTCGAGTCGCTGCCAGCAGTTGATGACTGGATTGTTATCGACGAACTGCCAGAACAGTGCATCGAGACTTGAACCGGCATCGTAAAGCGCCAGCGTGGCGCGGGCATTGTCGATGGTGGCGGCGATTTTCAGGCGGTTTCTCACGATGCCGGCATCATTGAGCAGGCGCGCCATGTCTGTTTCGCCATAGCGGGCAATCTTCTGCACGTCGAAGCCGTCAAAGGCGCGCCGGTAGTTTTCGCGTTTCTTCAGAATGGTGATCCACGACAAGCCAGCTTGTGCGCCTTCGAGGATGAGGAACTCGAAGAGCGTACGCTCGTCATGGCAGGGCACGCCCCATTCGTGGTCGTGGTAGGCGATATATAAGTCGTCTCCTATGCACCATGGACAGCGCGTGAGAGCGTCGCACTCGCCGCCGCTGGTCATGAGAATGATGTGTGCGCGCGCTTCATGATGTCAGGCGGCCGCCAGTTCCCCGGACACCTTTTTGCGAGGTGTCCGGCGCGCCTTTGCCGGAGCGACCGGCGCCGCGTGCAGCTTGATCCTGAGCGCCTTGATGACCTTCATCACCGTCGAGAACTCGGGATTTCCAGAGGCTGAAAGCGCCCGGTAGAGTCCCTCGCGGGTCAGTCCAGTGTCACGCGCTAGTTGGGTCATGCCGCGCGCTCTGGCGATGTCATTGAGAGCGGCGCGCACAAGACTGCCGTCGCCCGAATCCTCGTCGAGGCAGGCATCAAGGTACAGCACCATGTCTTCTTCGGTTTCAAGATATTCCGCCGCATCCCAGCGGGTAAATTTCTCGCCCATGATCACTCCTTCCATTCCTTGGAAATATCTATCGCACGATCAATGTCGGCATCCTGCGTCCGCTTGTCGCCACCGGCCAGCAACACAACCAATACCCTATCGCGCTGCATGAAGTAGATGCGATAACCGGGGCCGTAGTCGATGCGCATCTCGCTTACCCCCTTCTCTGGCCGGCTTCACGTCGCCGAAGTTGCCGGATTCCTCAACGCGGCGAATCCTGGCATTGATGCGGACCTGTGCCTGCCGGTCCTTCAACTTGCGGAACCACTGCTCATAGGTGTCGCTTTTGCGGATTTCAAGCATGGGCGAAGTGTAATCCATGATTCACGGACATTCAAGGAAGAAAAACCTGAAACGTAGAGCGGGTCATCGCCGCACCAGGGGCACCGTTCCATCGCCGTCCCCGATTTACGCGGCGTGCCGGCTGGCGCCGTCCCGCCAGCACCGACTTTCAATTCAGCGCCAACACGCCGCGCTTCAAGCCCGGGTCTTCGGGGTGTGGCGAAAGCACGAAGCCGAGGCCGGAGACGAACTGGATCATGCGGCGGTTTTCGGCGAGGAAGTCGCCGTTCATGAACTTGATGCCGCGCGAGCGGGCGGTGTCGATGATCACGCCCATCAGCCGACGCGCCAGGCCCTTGCCCTGCCAGGCGTCGGCGACGACCACGGCGAACTCGCAGGATTCGCCATCCGGGTTCATGGCATAACGCGCCACGCCGACCTCGACTTCGCGCCCAGCGGTTTCGGTCAGCGCCACAAAAGCCATTTCGCGGTCATAGTCGATCTGCGTCAGGCGCACCAACTGGGCCTGCGACAGCTCGCGCAGGGTGTTCATGAAGCGGAAATACTTGGTTTCGGCCGACAGGTTCCTGACAAACTCCTGCTCCAGTTCGGCATCTTCCGGGCTGATCGGCCGGATGACGACATCTTGGCCGTCCTTGGTCTGGTACTGCGTGACCAGATGCGACGGATAGGGGTGGATCACCATATGGTCGTAGCGCCCGGCGGTCAACGACAAATTGTCGATGACCACACGGGCATCGACCGCCACCGCACCATTCTCGTCGACGATCAGCGGATTGATATCCAGCTCCTGAATCCAGGGCAGCTCGCAGACCATCTCGGAAACCCGCAGCAGCACGGCTTCCAGCGCTTCCATGCTGACCGGCGGCATGTTGCGGAATGCACCGAGCCGGGCCGAAGTACGGGTAGAGGCCAGCATGTCGGCAACGAGAAAGCGGTTGAGCGGCGGCAGGGCGACGGCGCGATCCTTGCCCTGGGCATCGATGCCCGCCCCGCCGGGACCAAAGATGACGGTCGGGCCAAAGATCGGATCCTTCGTCATGCCGACCATCAGTTCCCGGCCGTTGGTCTTCTGGATCATCGGCTCGATGGCAATGCCGTGGATCACGGCGTCGGGCCGATTCTTTTTCACCTCGTCGATGATCTGGCTGTAGGCATCCCGCACGGCGGCCAGCGCATTGAGATTCAGGCGCACGCCGCCCGAATCCAGTTTATGGGTGATTTGCGGCGAGTCGATCTTCATCACCACCGGCAGGCCCATTTCCTCGGCCAGCACCATCGCCTCGGAGGGCGAACGCGCCACCACCGTCTGGGCGATAGGGATGCGGAAGGCCGCCAGGAGGGCCTTCGATTCCATTTCGTTGAGCGTCTTGCGGCCTTCGGCCAGGGCGGATTCGATCACCAGCCGCGCCGATTCGAGTCTGGGTGGCGTGTGAGCGGAAATCGACGCCGGGGCCTGCATCAGCAATCGCTGGTTGCGGTAGTAGCTGGCGATGTGCGAGAACAGTTCGACCGCCGGATCGGTGGTGCGAAAGGTGGGAATGCCGGCGCCGCGGAACAAGAGACGCGCCTCCTTCACCTGCTCTTCGCCCATCCAGCAGGTGACCAGCGGCTTGTCGGTTTTTTTCGCCACTTCGATGACCGCGCGGGCCGTCTGCGTCGGGTCGGCCAGCGCCTGCGGGGCCAGGATCGCCAGCACGCCATCGACCCCGTCGTCTTCGAGGCAGGCGGTAATCGTGGTGGCATAACGCGCCGGATCGGCGTCGCCGACCAGGTCGATCGGGTTGGCCTTCGACCAGGTCGGCGGCAGCGCTTCATTCAGTTTCTGGAAGGTGGCCGCCGCCATTTCAGCCAGCGCAACGCCGATGTCGGCGGCATGATCGGCCGCCAGCACGCCGATACCGCCGCCGTTGGTGACGATCATCAGGCGATTGCCGCGCGGACGGAAATGCGCAAACAGCGCCTGCGCGGCGGCGAACATCTGGCCGACATTGCCCAGGCGCACCACGCCGGCGCGGCGCAAGGCCGCGTCGAACACATCATCCGCGCCAATCAGCGCGCCGCTATGCGATTGCGCGGCCAGCTTGCCGGCGGGATTGCGCCCGCCCTTGATCAGCAGCACCGGCTTGCAGCGCGCGGCGGCGCGCAACGCGCTCATGAAACGCCGGGCATTCTTGATGCCTTCGATGTACAAAAAAATGTTTTCGGTGCGCGGATCGGAAACCATGTAGTCGAGCACTTCGCCGAAATCGACATCGCTCTCGGCGCCCAGCGAAACGACGTTGGAAAACCCGACGTTGTTGGGCAGCGCCCAATCGAGAATCGCCGTGCATAGCGCGCCCGATTGCGAGATCAGCCCGACCGTGCCGGGGTTCGCGCTGCTGTTGGCATAGGTGACATTCACCCCGCTGCCGGGACGGATCAGCCCCAGACAATTGGGCCCCAGCAGCCGCACATTGTGGCGCCGCGCGCTCTCCAGCATGCTGCGGGCCAGACTGGCGCCGCGCGCGCCCATTTCGGCGAAACCGCCGGAAATGATGATGGCGTTGCGGGTGCCGGCGCGGCCGCAGGCGTCGATGATGTCCGGCACGGTTTCGGCCCGGGTGCAGATCACCGCCAGATCAAGCCGCTGCGGGATACTCTCGACCGAAGCGTAGGCCAGTTGGCCAAATACCATTTCATGGCGCGGATTGACGAGGAACAGGCGCCCCGGAAAGCCACCATCGATGACGTTTTGCGTCATGGTGTTGCCAATCGAACCCGCCGTCTCGGAAGCGCCGATGATGGCGATTGATTTTGGCTCGAAGAGAGAAGTCAGATAATGCTGTTCGTAGTTCATGTTTTTTCCGCTTTATCTTGTGGACTTGCGGTGATGCTGTGCGGCGATAATGCTGCGATGCAACATAGGATACTCATCAACATAAAAATTCGCAACAGGGATCAGCATGGAAAAAAGTCACGAAATCAGGCCCGGTCAATCGCTCGAACTGCTCAAGGAACTCCACATCCTGACCCGGGACGGCCGGATGAACCAGGACAGCCGACGCAAATTGAAGCAGGTCTATCACCTCTATCGTTTTATCGAGCCGCTGTTGCAGGAGCGCCAGCAGACATCACCCGACATTCAACTGGTGGACATCGGCGCCGGCAAGTCCTATCTCGGCTTCATCCTGTATGACCTGTTTTTCAAGGGACTGAATGGCGGGGCGCACATTTACGGCATCGAAGCCCGACATGAACTGGTCGAAAAATCCCGGGCGCTGGCCAGCAGACTGGGATTCCCCGGCATGTCCTTTCTCGACAAAACCGTGGCCGACGCGCAGGCGGCGCCTGAGCTGCCGGCCAGGATCGACATCGTCACCGCCCTGCATGCCTGCGACACGGCCACCGACGATGCGATTCGCTTTGCCCTTGCTCGCCAGGCCGCGTTCATCGTGCTGGCGCCCTGCTGCCAAGCCGAAGTCGCCGCGCATCTGAGAAAAAGCAAAGGCAAGGCGCTGACCAACCCGCTGACGGAACTGTGGCGCCACCCGCTCCACACGCGGGAATTCGGCAGCCAGGTCACCAATGTGCTGCGCTGCCTGCAACTCGAAGCCCATGGTTACCAGGTCAGCGTCACCGAACTGGTGGGCTGGGAACACTCGATGAAAAACGAACTGATCATCGCCCGCCACAACGGCCAGCCAGGCAAACATCACGCCGCACGCCTGCACGAATTGCTAAATCTGCTGGGGCTGGAAGAAATGCGCCAGCGCTTCTTCACACCACAATTTTTGCCGTGAATGCACTCGGCGCAGTGATGACGAAGGGGGCGCCAGCGGGTCGCCAAGCAGAATTTTTTCTTTGGTTATAGACAGAACTTTTCATATCCCGCATGGGGTGCGGAATGAACATTGATTGCCGGCCTGTCAACCCCCCGGAATCGGTAGTTTTTTGCATTGCAGCAATCACTACGGGGTGCATCAACCCGCCAAAACACCCCAACAGACTGATTTTTCGCGTCCTTTTTGTGGTGCAAAACCCACTATATGTAGTGGTATAAATTATCCTATCTACTAGGCAAAATACTAAGCAATTGTTTTTTATAGAGTAAATATTTTCTTCTTCACACGGTCAGGAGGACTGTCTATCCTTCGCATCTCTCGCCTCTCCGGCAAACCCACCTCCAACCTAAATGCGGGCCCAACCATGACCATGGATCACACCACCGTCGAGACCGATCAGGATTTTCAAGATGAATATACGGGAGAATATACGGGGCAACTCGGCCTGCCCCTGCCCCAGGAAATCTCCGGCGAGGTGCTGATCGAGAAGTACGCCAAGGGCAATGAACGCAATGTGCACGACGTGCGTTCACGCGTCGCCCGCGCCCTGGCCGCCGTCGAGACCGAGGAAAAACAGACCTGGTGGGAACCGCATTTCCTCGATGCCCAGGAAAATGGCTTCGTTCCGGCCGGCCGCATCAATTCGGCCGCCGGCACCGACCTGTGCGCCACCCTGATCAACTGTTTCGTGCAGCCCGTGGGCGATTCGATCTCCGAGGTCGTCGATGGCCGCCCCGGCATCTACACCGCCCTGTCGCAATCCGCCGAAACCATGCGGCGCGGCGGCGGCGTCGGCTACGACTTTTCCAGCATTCGCCCCAGCGGCGCCCATGTGAAAGGCACGCAATCGCGCGCTTCCGGTCCTGTGTCTTACATGCGCGTCTTCGACCGCTCCTGCGAAACGGTCGAGTCGGCAGGTTCGCGCCGCGGCGCCCAGATGGGCGTGTTGCGCTGCGACCATCCGGACATCGAGGCCTTCATCCACGCCAAGGACAAGGGCGATCTCTCCAACTTCAACATTTCAGTCGGCGTCACCGATGCCTTCATGGCGGCGGTTGAAAGTGGCGACGACATCGAACTGGTGCATCGTGCCGAACCCTGCGCCGACGTCAAGAACAAAGGCGCCTACCAGCGCGACGACGGCCTATGGGTCTATCGCAAGTGCCCCTCGCGCGAGCTGTGGGACCAGATCATGCGCTCGACCTACGATCACGCCGAACCGGGCATCCTGTTCATCGATCGCATGAACAAGGACAACAACCTCAACTATTGCGAGACCATCGAGGCGACCAACCCCTGCGCCGAGCAACCGTTGCCTCCCTACGGCTGCTGCTGCCTCGGCTCGATCAACCTGACCAAGTTCGTCAATCACGCCTTCGAAGAGACCGCCGATTTCGATTACGCCGCCTTCGGCCGGGTCATCGACGTTGCGGTGCGCATGCTCGACAACGTGCTCGACGCCACCCACTGGCCCCTGCCCCAGCAGCAGGCGGAAGCCGCCGCCAAGCGCCGCGTCGGCCTCGGCTTCACCGGCCTAGGCGACGCCCTGATCATGCTCGGCCAGCGTTACGACACCGAAGAAACCCGCCGCACCGCCGCCAAAATTTCCGAATACATGCGCGACCGCGCCTACCTCGCCTCGGTGGAACTCGCCAAGGAACGCGGCGCCTTCCCGCTCTTCAACGCCGACCTTTACCTCTCCGGCGGCAACTTCGCCTCGCGCCTGCCGCAGAGCATCAAGGACCAGATCAGGAAGCACGGCATCCGCAACTCGCATCTCTTGTCGATCGCCCCCACCGGCACGATTTCGCTGGCCTTCGCCGACAACGCTTCGAACGGCATCGAGCCGCCCTTCTCCTGGACCTACACGCGCAAAAAGCGCATGGCCGACGGCACCTTCAAGGAATACGCAGTGGAGGACTACGCCTGGCGGCTGTACAAGCATCAGGGCGGCGATGTCAGCAAGCTGCCCGACTACTTCGTCACCGCCCTGGAAATCTCCGCCCAGGCGCACAAGGACATGGTGGCGGCCGTCGCCCCCTTCATCGACACCGCCATCTCCAAGACGGTGAATGTGCCCGAAGATTATCCCTACGCGGAATTCGAAGACCTCTACCTGACCGCCTGGAAAGACGGCCTGAAGGGCCTGGCCACCTACCGGCCGAACAAGGTGCTGGGCAGCGTGCTGTCGGCCACCCCGTCCACCCCGACTGCCCAGACGCAACCGCAGAAGCAGCCGCATGACGTCACCATTGACAGCGCCAACCGCCGCCTGGCCATCTGCTCGCTGCCCGCGCCGGTGCTGTCGTCCTTGCGCTGGCCGGGTCGGCCGCGCCTGACCGATGGCAACGCCGCCTGGACCTACATGATCGAAACCCCGCATGGCGAATTCGCCCTGTTCGTCGGGCAAATCGACGGGGGGATTCATGGTGCCCCCTCCCCATATGGTGAAAAGCGCCAGGCCGTGCCCTTCGAAGTCTGGGTCAACGGCACCGAGCAGCCGCGCGGCCTCGGCGCTGTCGCCAAGACGTTGTCGATGGACATGCGCGCCAACGACCCATCCTGGCTGAAGCTGAAACTCGACGTGCTGGCCGCCACCGTCGGCGAAACCGCCTTCGAGATGCCGATGCCGCCGCATGGCGAACACAAACTGATGCCGGGCACCGTGGCGGCGATGGCGCAGGTCATCCGCTATCGCTGCGAACAACTGGGCGCGCTGGGCAATGACAGCACCACGCCGGTGCTCGACTGCATGTTCAGCCGCGACGAGCCGAAGACCGGCACCGACGGCACGCTCTCCTGGACGGTGGATATCGTCAACCCCGCCTCGCGCGAAGACTTCGTGCTCGGCCTCAAGGAAATCACCCTGCCCGACGGCGTCACCCGCCCCTATTCGTGCTGGCTGTCCGGCAACTACCCGCGGGCGCTTGACGGCCTGACCAAGCTGCTGTCGCTCGACATGCGCGTCATGGACCCGGCCTGGATCGGCATGAAGCTGCGCAAGCTGCTCAACTACTCCGAGCCGCTCGGCGATTTCATGGCCTTCGTGCCCGGCACGCGCCGCCAGCAAAACTGGCCATCGACAGTCGCCTACGTTGCGCGGCTCATCATGCACCGCTACGCCATGCTCGGCCTGCTCGACGAAAACGGCTATCCCACGCGGGAAATGGGCATCCTCGAAACCCCGCGCGAAAAGGGCCAGGTCAAGATCACCCAGGGTTCGCTGTGCACCGAATGCGGCAACATGACCGTCATCAAAAAAGACGGCTGCGATTTCTGCACCGCCTGCGGCGCGGTCGGCAGTTGCGGGTAAGTTAGCCCTCTCCAGGGGGGCTCGATACGGATCGCTGACACTCGAATATCGCGGGGTGCAACGTTTTGCCGACGGCGCGGATTGCGGCTAGCGCCGCGTGCCGCGTTTGCCTGAGGCAGCCCGGCGCCGCCGCGGTCTCCCACCCCTTGGCGGGATATAATTCGCGGCTTGCGGAGGCGTGGCAGAGTGGTTGAATGCACCGGTCTTGAAAACCGGCAACGTCGCAAGGCGTTCGTGAGTTCGAATCTCACCGCCTCCGCCAGGAGGGTCCCATGAGCCACAAACATCTGCATCTCTTGCGCAGTCTGTTTCAGGATTCGGTCAGCGCGAACATCCACTGGCGGGAAATCGAGTCGCTGTTGATTCACCTCGGCGCGACGGTCGAACCGGTTCATGGCGCGCGGTTTCGCGTGTTGCTGAACCGCCACGAATATTTCCTGCACCATCCGCATCAGGGCAATGTCTTCAGCCGGCAGGACATCAAGCACCTGCGCGAATTCCTCGTTCACGCCGGCGTCAGCGTGTCGGCCTACGAGGCGGAACGAAAAGGCGGCTAACGCGCCGGCACGCTTGCCAACGGCGCGCGCAGCTTTGCGAAGTCGCGGGGCGCGACGTATTGCAGCACTTCCTTGCCCTTGGCATCGAGTTGCAGGTCGAGCCCTTGGTCGGGGTAGAGAAAGTGCTCTGTATGCTCACCGCTGCGCAGGCGTTCCGTCGGCATCCCAAAGCGCTGCAACACCACGGATTCGTCGAGGTTTGCCGACGGAATGAACACCATCGCGACAATCGGCGCCGCATCCGCCTGCAGCAGATCGTCCGCGCCGAGCTCGACCCGCCGCGCCGCGCTCGGCATGTAATCCACCTTGCGCGCCCGTTGGAGCATCTGTTCGCGCTGGGCGAGCGAAGTTGCCAGCGTCAGGATCAATTTGCCTTTCACGCCGCCGGGGTTGATGCTCTCGTAATAGGCTTCGAGCGAACCGCTCTCGCCCGGCGCGACGATCAGGGCCACCCGGACATCGGGCCCCAGCCGCTGGCGCGCATCCGCCAGGGTGCTCTGGCCCAGGCTCAGGCCAAACACCCGCGAACCGCCGTCGGGCAGGCGGTCGATCTGCCAGGGCGGCGCGTCACTGGCCACGTCAGGGCGGCTGCCCGGCCCCGAGGGCAGGAGCATGGGCAGCGCCAGGAGCGCCAGCAGCAGGGCAAAAAAGAGGGCGATGGATTTCAAGATAACTCCAAATTCGGCGCAGGCTGCATATCATAGAGCCATGCCATCAGCCCTGCGTCGCAATCTTCACAACCGCTTCACCGCCTGGGCGTTGCGTGGGCGGCCGCCCGAGCCGGTGCCAGTGGTGCTTTCCCAGCGGCGTGTCTATGTGCTGCCCACTCGCGCCGGCCTGCTCTACGCCGTGGCGCTCCTCGTCATGCTGATCGGTGCGATCAACTACAACCTGAGCCTGGGCTACGGCCTCGTCTTTCTGCTGGCGGGCCTGGGGGTGGTCACCATCTTGCACAGCTTCCGCAACCAGGCCGGCCTCGCCGTCACCGTCGGCGCCGCCACGCCGGTGTTCGCGGGCGACACCGCGCGCTTTCCGCTCATTCTGCACAACCCGGATGCGCGACCGCGCCACCTGCTGCGGCTGTTTCTGCCCGGGCAAACCGCCATGACGGTCAGCGTGCCGCCCTCCGGCAGCGCGCGCGTGCTGCTGCCGCTGCCCGCCCCGGAACGCGGCTGGCTCGCCATGCCGCGCGTCACCATCGAAACGGTCTGGCCGCTCGGCCTGATCCGCGCCTGGAGCTACGCCGCGCCGGCACTGGCCTGCCTGGTCTATCCGCGTCCAGCCGACGCCGTCCCGCCAGCGCCGACTTTTGGCGACCTGCAAGGCGGGCGTCTGCCCAGCGACACCGGCGACGAGGATTTCGCCGGACTCAAACGTCATCAACCCAGCGACCCGCCCCATCATGTCGCCTGGAAAGCCGTCGCGCGCCAGGGACCGCGGGCGCCGCTGCAAACCAAGCAATTCGCCGGCACGGCGGCGCAGGCGCTGGTGCTCGACTGGGCCGCGTTGCCGCCGCGCATGGATGTCGAAACGCGCCTGTCGGTGCTGACGCGCCAGGTGCAGGACACCGAAGCCGCCGGACTGTCCTGGAGCCTGCGCCTGCCGGGGCGCGAGATTCCCCAGGCGCACGGCCCGGATCACGCCCACGCCTGCCTCAAGGCGCTGGCTCTGCATGGCAGGGAGGCCGGTTGATGCCCGTGAACATTTCTCGCGCCCCTGCCTGGCGACAAGCGATCGCCGCCTGCTGCATGGTTGCGGCGCTTGCCGGTTGCGCAACGCTGCGCGACGACTACGCCGCAGTGCCGTCCGTCGCCTTCGATCGGCCGGAAGAAACGGCCCTCGGTCGTGCCTTCAGCGCAACCCGGCCGCAGCAAAACGAGCTGTCGGGGTTCCGGCTCATCAACACCGGCGTCAGCGCCCTGATGACCCTGGCGGCGCTCGCCGACCTGGCCGAACGCAGCATCGACATTCAGTACTACATCTACGCGCCGGATGAAACGGGCGCCTTTCTGCTGGAACGGCTCTTGGCCGCCGCCGAGCGGGGCGTGCGCGTGCGCATGCTGCTCGACGACCATCCGCTGGCCATCGACGACGCGGCACTGGCGCGACTGGACGCCCACCCCAACATCGAAATTCGCATTTTCAATCCGTACCGCGTGCGCGCCCGCTGGACACGACCGTTCCAACTGGTATTCAACCTGGATCGCCTCGGCCGCCGCATGCACAACAAGGTGTTCGCGGTGGACGGCCAGATCGGCGTAATCGGCGGACGCAACATCGGCAACCACTACATGGAAGGCGAATCCGGCGCCAACTTCCGCGACTTCGACATCCTCGCCACCGGCCCGGTCATTCAGGCAGTCTCAAAGAGCTTCGATGCCTTCTGGGCCAACGACCTCGTCGTGCCGGTCGCCGCCCTGGGCGTCACCCCGTCAGCCGACGCCGCGCCGCGCCGCGACGACCCGGCCAGCGGCCGCGGCCCCCAGGCCGAATATGCCGAACGCAAGGAAGAATTCGTCCGGCGCCTGCTGACCAGCGAAGGCATGATCTGGGCGTCGGCGCGGGCGATCGCCGAGCCGCCACTCCGGCAAAAGTCTGGCGAGGGCAAGCATGCGTCGGCAGTCTTCAGCGCACTGACGACCGCTCGCCGCAACGCGCGGCAGGAAATCGTCTACGGCGCCGCCTATTTCGTGCCCGGCGAACACGGCGTCAAGGCGCTGACGGATGCGGCGGCGCGCGGGGTGCGCGTCCGCGTTCTCACCAATTCGCTGGCGTCGACGGATGTCGTCGCCGTGCATGCCGGGTATGCGCGCCACCGCGCGGCGCTGCTGGCCGGCGGCGTCGAGCTCCACGAATACCGCAACGATGCCAAGCGTCCCGCGCCGGCTGGGCATCGCCTGCGCCTGGGCAGCTCCGACTCCGCCCTGCACGCCAAGGTGGTCATCTACGACCGGCGGCTGGTCTGGGTGGGCAGCGCCAATTTCGACCCGCGTTCGCGGCGACTGAACACCGAGAGCGGACTGCTGATCGACAGCGTGGCGCTGGCCGAACGACTGCTGTCCCGGCTTGAAGTCGATTTCGCGCCGGAACACAGCTGGCGGCTGACCCTGGAAGACTCCGCCGCCGACACACCGACGCGCCGGATTGTCTGGCACGGCATCGAACAGGGCCGGGCGGTGCAATACCGCGACGAACCCGGCGCCGGATTCCTGCGCCATCTGGGCCATCTGTTCTTTTCGATTCTGCCCGGAATCGAGGATCACCTGTGATGTGGCGGCGCCGACCGCCCGCGTCCCTGGCGCACCCGCTCACCCCCGCGCAGACCTGGTGGCTGCTGGCGACGGGACTGGCGGCTTATGCGCCGCTGGCGCCGCAGGCACCGTTGTGGCTTGCCGCGGTCGCGGGCGCGGCATTCCTCTGGCGCGCCGCGCTGGCCTGGTGGCGCCAGCCGCTGCCGACGCGCTGGGTGCTGATATTCGTCAGCCTCGCCGGCACGGCGGGCGTGCTGATGGAATATCGCACACTGTTCGGCCAGCGGGCCGGCGTGGCGCTGCTTTTGATCTTCATGGCGCTCAAGCAACTCGAAGCGCGCGCGCCGCGCGACGGGCTGGCCATCGTGCTACTCGCCTACTTCCTGACGCTCGCGCAGTTTTTCGAAAATCAGTCGATCCCGGTGGCATTGACCACGCTCGGCGTCCTCATCATCGCCACCGCCGCGCTGGCCAGCTTGACCGATGCGGCGGCGCGCACCGGCGGCCTGCTGCGCCTCGCCGGGTTGATGCTGGCGCAAGCCCTGCCCTTCATGCTGATTCTGTTTGTCCTGTTTCCGCGGATTTCCGGGCCGCTGTGGGGCTTGCCCAGCGACGCCGGGAGCGGCCTGACAGGGCTGTCGGAGCAAATGTCGCCCGGCACGATCAACAACCTGATCCAGTCCGACGCCATCGCCTTTCGCGCCAAGTTCGACGGCCCGGTTCCGCCCCGGCAGGAACTTTACTGGCGCGGCCCGGTGCTGGCGCGGCAAGATGGCCGCGCCTGGCGGCCGGGCATTCAATCGATGGGCGCGCGCCTGCCCTACCAAGTGCAGAACGACGGCCAGGTCCATGCCTATACCATCACGCTGGAGCCGCACAACAAACCCTGGCTGTTCGCGCTTGAACTGCCCGCCAGCCTGCCCGCCGACGCCCTGGTGACAGCGGATTTCCAACTCCACGCCAAAAAGCCGGTGCGGGAGCGCCTGCGTTACGCACTGAGTTCGCAAACCGTTGTGCACCATGACTCAGAAAATCCACGGGTGCTGGCCGAGGCCCTGACGCTCTCCGCCACGCACAACCCGCGCGCGACAAAACTCGGCGCTGGCTGGACGGCGGCGGGCGGCAGCGACCGGCAACGCCTGCAACAGGCCATCGACTTCATGCGCCTCCAGCGCTTCATCTACACGCTGCAACCGCCGCTGATGGGCGAACATGTCGCCGACGAATTCCTCTTCGACCACCGGCGCGGCTTCTGCGAGCACTTCGCCGCGTCCTTCGTCGTGCTACTGCGCGCGGCCGGCGTGCCGGCGCGCGTTGTCACCGGCTATCAGGGCGGCGAACACAACCCCGTCGATGACACCTGGGTGATCCGCCAGTCCGACGCCCACGCCTGGGCCGAAGTCTGGCTGGATCGGGAAGGCTGGATGCGCGTCGACCCGACCGCCGTCAGCGCGCCAGCGCGCATCGAGCAAAACCTCGCCGCCGCCGTGCCGGTCGGCGAACCGCTGCCCTGGCTGTCCGGCGCCGGCTTCGACTGGCTGCGCGCGGCGCGCTTTCGCTGGTGGGCAGTCAGCAATTCCTGGAACCAGTGGGTGCTCGGCTACAACCCGGAACGCCAGCGCGATTTCCTCAAGCGCCTGGGCATGCGCGCCCCCGACTGGCGCGGCATGACCGCCACGCTCGCCGTGCTGTGCGGCCTCATGCTGCTGACACTCGTCGGCGTGATGTTTTATCGCCGCCCGCGCCGCGACCCGGTGGAACGCCAATGGCACAAACTGTCGCGCCGCCTGGCGCGCCACGGCCTCGCCCGCCACGCCTGGGAAGGCCCCGCCGACTACGCCCGGCGCGTCGCCGCCGAATTGCCCGCCGCCACGGACGATATTCGCGCGATTGCCCTGCTGTATGCCGAGCTACGCTACGGCACCCCATCCGCCACCCTACTCGCCACGCTGCGCCGCCGCGTGTCAGACTTCAAACCATGAAACGCATCGTCTTCATTTTCCTTGCCCTGCTTGCCGTCAGCGCTCACGCCGGTAATTACGCAGAGCGCGAGGAGGTGCAGGACTTTATCGCCGCCATGCAGGCGCGTCACGGACTGGATGCGGAGCGCCTCGCCGCGCTGTTCCAGAAAACCCGGCCGCTGCCCGCGGTATTGAAAGCCATCGCCCCGCCCGCCGATCCGGGCATTCGTTCCTGGGCGGCCTATCGCCAGCGCTTCATCGAACCGCGCCGCATTGCCGCCGGGCTCGCTTTTTGGCGCCAGCACCAGGCGACGCTGGCCCGGGCCGAGGCGCGCTACGGCGTACCCGCTGAAATCATTGTCGCCATCATCGGCATCGAAACTTTTTACGGCAAGCAACTGGGACGCTTTGGCAGCTTCGCCGCGCTGGCCACGCTGGCCTTCGACTATCCGCCGCGCGCGGATTTGTTCCGCCGCGAACTCGAAGCGCTGCTGCTGCTGGCCCGCGATGAAGGTCGCGCGCCCGACAGCTATAAAGGCTCCTTCGCCGGCGCCATCGGCCTGCCGCAGTTTCTGCCCTCCAGCATCCGCGCCTACGCCGTTGATTTCGACGACAACGGGCGCATCGACCTCACCGCCAGCCCGGCCGACGCGATCGGCAGCGCCGCGAATTTTTTGCGGGAACACGGCTGGGGAAGCGGCGGGCCGATTGCCGTGCCTGTAAAAATCGGCGCTGGCGGGACGGCGGACTTTGCGACGACTCAGCTACTCCTCGCCGAGGACATCAAGCCCGCGCGGCGTCCAGCGGAAATGGCCGGTTTCGGCCTAGAGATCCCCGCCGCTGCTCCCGACGCCCCCGCCGCGCTGATCGATCTGGTCACGCCAGCCGCGCCCACGGAATACTGGCTCGGCTATCAAAACTTCTATGTCATCACGCGCTACAACCGCAGCAGCTTCTACGCCATGACCGTGATGCAGTTCGCGCAAACCCTGCAGGAACGCTACCTTGGCTATACTGCGCGCTCGGGTTTTCAGTGAGCGCATGCCTTGACTGATTCGACCATTCTGATCGTCGACGACGAACCCGCCAATCTGGCGGTGCTGGCCTGGGTATTGCGCCCCCACTACCGCGTGCGCGCCGCCAGTTCCGGCGAGCAGGCGCTGCGGGCCATCGCATCCCCGCCCCGGCCGGACCTGGTGTTGCTCGACGTGATGATGCCCGAGATGGATGGCCACGCCGTCATCACCCGACTCCGCGAAGATCCCGCCACGCGCGACATCCCGGTGATTTTTGTGACCGCCCTCGACGACGAGATCAACGAAGAGCGCGGTCTCAAGCTCGGCGCGGTCGATTACATCGCCAAACCGGTCAAGCCGGCCATCGTGCTGGCGCGGGTGGCGACCCAGCTGGAACTGAAACTGGCGCGCGACCGGCTCACCGCGCAAAACAACTGGCTGGAAGCCGAGGTTGAACGGCGCATGGCCGAAAACTCGCTGATCCAGGATGTCAGCATCCATGCGCTGGGCTACCTGGCGGAAATTCGCGACCCGGAAACCGGCAACCACATTCACCGCACCCAGCAATATGTGCACACCCTGGCCTGGGAGCTCTCCGACCATCCCCGCTTTGCCGAGCAATTGAGCGGCCATGCCATCCAGTTGCTGGTCAAGTCCGCCCCGCTGCACGACATCGGCAAGGTGGGCATCCCAGACCACATCCTGCTCAAGCCCGGCCCGCTCACCGAAGCAGAATGGGTGATCATGAAGACCCATGCCCAACTGGGCGCCGAGGCCATCGAAAAAGCCGAACAAGCGGCGCACCAGAGCGCCGATTTTCTCATCACAGCCAAGGAAATCGCCCGCTGGCATCACGAAAAATGGGACGGCAGCGGCTATCCCGACGGGCTGGCGGGCGAAGCCATCCCACTGTCGGCGCGGCTGATGGCGCTGGCCGACGTCTTCGACGCGCTGATCACGCCGCGCGTCTATAAATCCGCGCTGTCCTTTACAGCCGCCCGCGACATCATCGCCGCCGGGCGCGCCCGGCACTTCGATCCTGCCGTGGTCGATGCGTTTCTCACCAGCTTTGATGTCTTTGCCAGCGTGGCCGAAGCCTGCGCCGACGCTGGCGCACAGACGAACCAAATTCCCTCTCCCCTTGCGGGAGAGGGTTAGGGAGAGGGTATGGCGTCCACGGCAAAACCGCTCTGGCGCGAACTCCTGTGGCCGCTGGTCTGGCTGGCCGCCCTGATCCTCGCGGTCACCGCCGCCATCATCGACAACGTCGTCGAACAGAAGAAAGCCGTCGCCGCCACCCAACTGCAGGCGATCGCCGAGCTCAAGACCCGGCAGGTGGCGGGCTGGCTGAAAGAAAAAAAGCGCGACGCCCGCATCTTGCAGACCAGCCCATTATTCAGCACCACCTATCAGCCCTGGCAACAACGGGGCGACACGCTGGGCCGCGACCGCCTGTTCCAGCGGCTCACCGACTTCACCAGCCCCGAAACCTTTCAAAAGATCGTTCTGCTGAATGAGCAGGGCGAGTTCTTGTGGCAATCCGACGCCGACCAGGAAGCCGGCGCCGTGGCCGTCAGTCCGGCCGCACAGGCCCGGTTTCTCGCCGCCGCCACGCCGGATCGGGTCAGCCGCCTCGGCCCGTATCTCGACGAGACCGGACAGATTCATCTGGACTTCGTGATCCGCATTCCGACACCCGACCAGCAGCCGGGCCCCATCGTCATCCTGCATAGCGACAGCGAGGATTACATGTCCGCCGCGCTGCGCGCCTGGCCGCAGCCGAGCGCCAGCGGCGAGGTCCTGCTGTTCAGGCGCGATGGCGAGCATGTCGAGATGATCAGCAATGTGCGGTTTCAGCCCGCTGCCGCGCTACAGTTGCGCATGCCCATGGCGAACGCACGGCTTCTGAGCGTCCAGGCCATCACCCACCCCGACCGGCTCGGCCAGCCGCTGGAGAGCGTGGATTACCGGGGAGAGAAAACCATCGGCGTGGCGCACGCCATTCCCGGCACCGACTGGTATCTGCTGGCCAAGATGGACCGCAAGGAAATTCTTGCGGAAGCCTACACCCACGCCATCCTGATTGCCACGGCCGGACTGCTAGTGTTGTGCCTGGCCAGTTTCATGCTCTACACGTTGCGCCAGCGGCGGCAACTAGCGATCAGTCAGGCGACGCAACGCGCCCAGGAAGAACGGCTGCGTACCCTGAGTTACCTGGCCAGCACGGCGGACTTCGTGGCCCGCGCCACGGGCGAGGATTTCTTCCGCGATGTCGTGCGCCACGCCGCCGAGACCCTCAACTTGGATTATGTGCATATCGGCAAACTGGTTCCCGGCGAACAGCGCATCGAAACGCTGGCCGCCTGGCTGGATGGCCGGATCATCGACAACTGGTCGTATGACCTCGCCGGCACGCCCTGCGACAAAGTGGTAAAGAGCGCCAGCTGCCGCGTCGAAGCCGACGTGCAGGCCCGCTACCCGGACGACGTCGATCTGAAAAATCTCGGCGCCGAAAGTTATGTGGGCGAACCACTGCTCAGCCGCAATGGCGAAGTGATCGGCCTGTGCGTCGGCGTCAGCCGCGAGCGATTGCAGGACGGCGTAATGGCGGAGGGCGTGCTGCGCATCCTGTCTGCCCGCGCGGCAGCCGCGTGGGAACAGATGGAGGCCACCCGCGCGATGCGCGAGCAGACCCAGTTCCTGCGCGTGGCCGTCGGCGGCGCCCAGGTGGGCCTGTATGACTGGAATATCGTCACCAATCAGGTCGTGTTCTCTCCCGAATGGAAGGCGCAACTTGGCTACGCGGACGCAGAGATGCCCAATGACTACGCCGAATGGCACAATCGCCTGCATCCCGACGACCTTCAGCCGACCCTGGACGGCGTGATGGCCTTCGTGGCTCATCCGACGCCGGCATTCGACATGGAATACCGCATGCGCCACAAGGACGGCGGCTACCGCTGGATCGCTTCCAAGGGCGTGCCGACCGTGAATGACACCGGGCAGGCCATCCGCCTGATCGGCGGACATATCGACATCACCGAATTCAAGCGCGACGAAGCCACTCTGGCCTTGCAGGCCCGGCGCGCCGAGGCGCTGCTGGAATTGCCCAACGCAGCCGAACAACTGGACGAGGCCGCTTTCATGCAGCGCGGCCAGGAACTGGCCGAAGACTTGACCGGCAGCCGGATTTCCTTCATCCATTTTGTCAACAACGACGAAGAGACCATCGAACTGGCTGCCTGGTCGCGCCGCACCCTGGAAAGCTATTGCCACGCGATCTTCGACAAGCATTATCCGATCAGCCAGGCCGGCATCTGGGCCGATGCCCTGCGGCTGCGCAAAACGGTCATGCTCAACGACTACGCTGCCTGCCCGCACAAACGCGGCCTGCCGGAGGGGCATGCCGAACTGCTGCGCCTGATCACGGTGCCGGTGATCGAAAACGGCAAGGTGGTGATGCTGGCGGGCGTGGGCAACAAGGCCGAGGATTACGACGACACGGATGCGGAGACCGTGCAGTTGATCGCCAACGACATCTGGCGCGCCGTGCAGAAACGTCGGGCGGCGACGGTATTGCGGGCCAGGGAAGATGAACTGCGCAAGCTCGCCCAGGCGGTGGAACAAAGCCCGGAGAGCATCGTCATCACCAACCTCGACGCCGAGATCGAATACATCAACGCGAGCTTTCTGCAAGCCACCGGCTACAGTCGCGATGAGGTGATCGGTCAGAACCCGCGCGTCCTGCAATCCGGCAAGACGCCGCCCGCGACCCACGCCGCGATGTGGAACGCACTTTCCCACGGGCAGCCATGGAAAGGCGAATTCATCAACCAGCGCAAGGATGGCAGCGAATACGTCGAGTTCGCCATCATCACCCCGCTGCGCCAGCCAGATGGCACGATCAGTCACTATGTGGCGGTGAAGGAAGACGTCACCGAGAAAAAGCACCTAGGCGAAGAGCTCGACCGCCACCGCCATCATCTGGAAAAATTGGTCGCCGAACGCACCGCCCAGCTCGAATTCGCACTGGACAAGGCCGAGTCGGCGGGCCGCAGCAGGGCCGCCTTCCTGGCCAACATGAGCCACGAAATCCGCACGCCGATGAATGCCATTCTCGGCATGACCTATCTGATGCGCCGTGGCGAAGTCACGCCAAAACAGAATGAACAGCTCGACCGCATCGAGCAGGCCAGCCGCCTGCTGCTCGGACTCATCAACGACATTCTCGACCTGTCCAAGGTGGAGGCGGGCAAACTGCAGATCGAGTCCGTCCCCGTTGCCGTCGCCGGCATTCCCCCCAATATCGCCTCCATGCTGGACCAGACGGCCCGCGACAAGGGGCTGCAGCTAATCGTCGAGACGCAGCCCCTCCCCGACAACCTGCAGGGCGATCCGACCCGCCTGACTCAGGCGTTGCTCAATCTGGCCAGCAATGCCATCAAGTTCACCCAGCGGGGCCAGGTCACCCTGCGCTGCCGCCTGATTAGCGAGGACGCCCAAGGCGCCCTGATCCGTTTCGAGGTCGAAGATACCGGCATCGGCATTGCCCCCGCGATGATCCCCCGTCTGTTCACCGCCTTTGAGCAGGCCGACTCCTCGACCACGCGCCGTTACGGCGGCAGTGGCCTCGGGCTGGCCATCACCCGCCACATCGCCGAACTGATGGGCGGCGATGTCGGGGTTGACAGCACGCCGGGCAAGGGCAGCACCTTCTGGTTTACGGCGCGGCTCGCCAAGGGCGACGGCACGGTCATCGCGGCTGCCGTTCAAGACAAACGCAATCACAACGCCGAGGCCGCCCTGGCGCGCCACCATCACGGCACGCGGGTGCTGCTGGTCGAGGATGACCCCATCAACCAGGAAGTGGCGGCCGGTCTGCTGGAAAACGCCGGCTTGGTGGTCGAACTGGCGGATAACGGCGCGATCGCCGTGCGCCTGATCGCCAGTGGGAAAGAATATTCCCTCATCCTGATGGACATGCAAATGCCGGTCCTGGATGGCGTGGAAGCGACCCGGCAGATTCGCCGACACGCCAACGGCGCGACCATCCCCATTCTGGCGATGACGGCAAACGCCTTCGCCGAAGACCGGAAACGCTGCATGGACGCCGGCATGAACGACTTCATCACCAAGCCGGCCGCCCCGGATGCCCTGTTCGATACCCTGCTCAGGTGGTTGCCGGACACGGCAATACCGGGCTCAATGTCACCGGCCGTCCCGGAGCACGCCGCCGCCGACGCGCCCATGCCCGCCCTGCCCGAGCAACTCGCCAGCCTCGACGGTCCGGAACTGCAAAGAGCCTTGCGCCTGATGAATGGCCATGTGGATCGCTATGTGCAACTGCTGCGCGACTTCAGCGAACGCCACCAGGGCGACCTGGCGCGGATCGAGGCGCTGCTGGCGAATGACCAGCGAGAAGACGCGCGCAAACTGGCGCATGGCATCAAGGGCGCGGCCGGCACGCTGGGACTGGCGCGTCTCGCCTCGGCCGCCACCGAACTCGACGCCGTCTTGCGCCATGGGCAGGAAGCGCCACTGCTCGCACCGCTTTTGGCAACGCTGGGCGAGGCGCTCAAAACACTGCAAACAGCGGTCGCCAGCCTGCCCGTCGGGACAACCCCAACAGCCGCGCCTGCGCACGCCGCCCCGGCCGAAATCTCGAAACTGCTCGAGCGCATGGAAAGCCTGCTCGCCGCCGACGACATCACCGTGGCCGACCTGCTCGTCGAACGGCGCGCCCTGCTACGGCAGGTTTTTGGGGCTGAAGCGGCAGCGCTGGAGCGGCAGATCGACGCCTTCAATTATCAGGCGGCCCTGGCCATCCTGCGGTCCTTGAAACGCGGCGCTTGAAACATGGACTTCTTCACCTGGAACGATGACTTCCTGACCGGCATCGACATCGTCGATCACCAGCATCGCCGCCTGATTGAGCTGGTCAACGGCGCGGCCCGCTTCCTGCTTGACGACCAGCCGGAACAAGCAGGACTGGATGCCGTGTTCGTCGGCCTGGCCGCCTACACGGCGGAGCATTTCCGCACCGAAGAGGAGTTGATGCGCGTCCAGGGCGTCGATTCCCGGGTACTTGAACATCACCGCCAGACCCATGCCAGGCTGTTGCAGGACGTGCTGGACTGGAAGGGAAAACTGCTCCCGGCCGATGCCCACTCCAGGCAGCAATTTCTGGGTTTTCTGGCCAGCTGGCTCTTGTTTCATGTGCTGGGTGAAGACCAGACCATGGCCCGGCAAGTGCGCGCCATCCAGGATGGATTAACGCCCGAGCGGGCTTATGAAGTTGCCCGGGGTGGCTACCACTTGCCGTCACAGGCGGTGCTGGGCCGTTCGATCACCGGCATCTACACCCGGATGTCCACTCAGTTGAGCGCCATCGAACAGCACGACAAACACCTGGAGGCCGAGGTGGCGGCGCGCACCCAGGCCCTGAACGTCATGGCCGAAGAACTGCGCCAGGCAAAAGACGCCGCGGAGGCCGCCAACCAGGCCAAGAGCCGCTTTCTGGGTATGGTCAGCCATGAATTGCGCACGCCCATGAATGCCATCGTCGGCTTCACAGATCTGCTGCGCAGGGAGGCGCTGCCGGCAACAGCGGACACGATGGCCGGCAAGGTGCTGACGGCGGCCGAACAACTGCTGGGCCTGGTCGACGGCCTCATCGAATTCACCCGCAACGCGCCCAGCCAGACGGCACCCTTTGCCCTGCGCGTCGTGATGGGCGAGGCCTGCCAGGTGCCCTTCGCCGCCGCGCGCGCCAAGGGGCTCGCGGCGACCCTGGAAATCGCCGACGACCTGCCGCCGTTTTTGCATGGCGATGCCCACCGCATCGCCGTGGTGATTCGCCAACTCGCCGCCAATGCCGCCAAATTCACCGCGCACGGCAGCATCCGGGTGCGCGCCGAATCTATCGGCACAAGGCCGAACGACGAAATCGCCTTGCGCATCAGCGTGACGGACACCGGCATCGGCATTCCGGCCGACAAGCAGGCCGGGTTGTTCAACGCCTTCCACCAGCAGGACGACAGCCCCACCCGCCGCTACGGCGGCGTCGGCCTGGGTCTGGCGCTGACCCGGCAGGCCGCGCGCATGATGGGCGCCGACATCGACATGCACAGCACCCCCGGCCAGGGCAGCGTGTTCTGGATTGACCTGCCAATCAAGCCCGCTGCCAGCCGGTCAACGACGCCCAGCCAACCGCCGGAACAGCGGCAGCATGCCAGCATCGATGGCGCGGCCATCGTGCGTCGTCTCGAAAAACTGCTGAGCGAAGACGACACCCGCGCCGCCGAGGTGCTTGCCGAGGGCGAAGCCTTTCTGCAACAAGCCATGGACTGGCGCTTCGAGATTTTCGCCCGGCAGGTCGCCGGCTTCGAGTATGACAAGGCGCTGCTGACGCTGCGCGAATATCAGAGCAGCGCGCGCACGTCCATCGACTGACGCGCCAGGCGCTGGCGCAGCCGGGTGAGCGCCTCCATCTGCAGTTGCCGCACCCGCTCGCGGGTGATGCCCAGCTCGTGCGCGAGGGTTTCGAGCGTGGCGATGTCCTGGCCGTTCAGCCCATAGCGCGACTCGACGACACGGCGATGCCGCGTGGGCAGGTCGGCGACCCAGGCGGCGACGTGCTGCTCGATCTCGACCTGCTCGGCGGCACGCTCCGGATCGACGGCATCCTCGTCGGCGATCGCGTCAGAGACACTCAGCGCGGGATCGATGTCCAGCGGAGCGTCAAGGGACGTGGTGCGCTCGTTGAGCGCCAGAATGCGGCGAATTTCGGCCACCGGCTTGTGCAGCAGCCCCGCTACCGTTTCCAGCGCCGATTCGGCATCGCCCGGTTCAACGCCCAGCCGACGCAAGGCCTGCAGCACGGCGTTAAGCTCCTTGACCACATGCACCGGCAGGCGAATGGTGCGCGACTGGTTCATGATGGCACGCTCGACGTTCTGGCGGATCCACCAGGTCGCGTAGGTCGAAAAGCGAAAGCCGCGCTCGGGGTCGAATTTTTCCAGCGCGTGGATCAGGCCGAGATTGCCCTCTTCGATCAGGTCGTCCAGTGGAATGCCGCGATGCTGGTAATGCTTGGCGATGCTGACCACCAGACGCAGGTTGGCCTCGATCATGTGCTGGCGCGCGGCAAAATCACCGCACTTGACGGCGCGCGTCAGCGCCAGTTCCTGCGTCGGCGTCAAGAGCGGCGTGGCGCCGATTTCCCGGAGATAAAGCTGGGTGACATCATCGAGAAAACCTTCTTTGCCCGTCACGTCGTGAGCCGGATCGTGGATGCCTTCCGGCTCCCCGGTGAGTGGCGGGCTATCACCGCTATCTTCGTTATCTTCGGCAACAATCATCAGCGCGGCGGCAAAAATTTGAGCGGATCGACCGGCTTGCCCTGTTGGCGGATTTCGAAATGCAGCTTGGGCTGGTCGGCATCGGAATTACCCAGTTCGGCAATTTTTTGGCCACGCGTCACCGTCTGCCCTTCCTTGACCAGGATGCGGCTGTTATGGGCGTAGGCGGACAGGAATAGGGCATTGTGACGCACGATGACCAGATTACCATAGCCGCGCAAGCCGCTACCGACATAGACCACCTTGCCGGGGGCCGCCGCCAGCACCGGATCGCCCAGCCTGCCGGCGATGTCGATGCCCTTGTTCGCTTCCTGACCGGCGCCGCCTTCGCTGAAACCGGCGAGCAGTTTCCCCGTCGCGGGCCAGGCCCAGTCGATGTCGCCGGCCGGGGCCGGCGTCGGGCTGACAACTGCGGAAGGAGGAGCGACGGGGGTTTCCGGCCGCGCCGCAGGCGCTGCTGACACTGCGGGCACGGCAGGCGCGGCAACCAGCGGATCTGGCGCAACGGTTTGCGCCTTCAGGCGGGCCAGGTTTTCCGCCGAATACGGCAGCTTGCCACCCTTGGGCGAGCGCTTCAGCGTTTCGCTCCCCGGCGTAAAAGTCGGCGCTGGCGGGACGGCGCCGGCCGCGGTGCCATCCAGCGGACGCGCGACCACGGGGCCGCCGCTGGTAATCGGCCGTGTTTCGGCAACACCTGACGTGGCCGCGGCCACCGGCGCGGCCATCGGCGCGACACCAGGCGCGCTCACCCGCAAGCGCTGGCCAACGGTGATGCGATTGATGTTTTCGAGACTGTTCCACGCCGCCAGCTCGCGATAATCGACGCCATGATCGAGCGCAATGGCGTGCAGCGTGTCGCCTTTCTTGACGACATAAAAGCTGCCGTCGGAAGCCACGGGAGCCGGTGCGGCAGCACTAGGAGGTGCGGACGCACCGGGCGGCGCGAACGCACCGGGCCGCGCCGCTTCGATCGGCGTGGGCGAACGACTATCGCCGACGGGCGCGGGCCGCATGCCGCCGCAACCCGCCAGCACGAAAACCACCATGATCCATGCAATCCGTCCCGCCATCAGCCGACTCCCGGCAACAACGGCACAAAACGCACCGCGTCAAAGCGCGATTCAACCCAGCCTTCGGGCGTTCTCTCGATCATGCACAGCACCTGGTCGCGATCGCCCACGGGGATCACCAGCCGACCGCCCGGGGCGAGTTGCTCGCGCAAAGACGGCGGCACGCTGACGCCGGCAGCGGCAACGATGATCGAATCGAAGGGCGCGGCCGCAGGCAGGCCGCCCATGCCATCGGCGTGTTTGAGACGGATGAACGGCAGCTTCAGTTGCTTGAGATTTTCACGCGCCCGCGCCAGCAGCGGGGCCAGCCGCTCGACGCCGAACACCTCGCGCGTCAATTGCGCCAGCACTGCCGTCTGATAACCGCAGCCGGCGCCGATTTCGAGCGTCTTGCCGAGCCTGGCACGCCCGTCGAGCAGCAATTCGATCATGCGCGCGACGATGTAAGGCTGCGAAATCGTCTGGCCGAGAATCAGCGGCAGGGCCGTGTCCTCATAGGCGCGATGGGCGGCCGCCTCATCGACAAAGATGTGGCGCGGCACGCCGGCCATCGCCGTCAACACCGCTTCGTTCCGGATGCCCTGCTCGCGCAGGCGCTCGATCATGCGCGTGCGCGTGCGCTGCGAGGTCATGCCGATGCCGGCAAGGGCTGTCATGCCGCCTCCGCCGGGCCGCCCCAAGGAGGCGGCGAGCCAATCAACCGGAAGCCGCAACGCGGCTGAACCACAGTCACCCCCCTTACCCGGGAAGGGGGGGTGGGGGGGATGGGGGGCTTCATGCAATCCATTCCGCTACGTGGTTCATCTGGCCGGTGTGGGTCAGATCGATCTGCAAGGGCGTCACCGACACCCAGCCATTGTCGACCGCATGGAAATCAGTGCCCTCGCCCGCGTCGGCCGCCAGGCCGGCCGGGCCAATCCAGTAAACCGTCTCGCCGCGCGGCGACACCTGCTTCACCACCGGTTCGGCCTTGTGGCGACGTCCCAGGCGGGTGATGCGCACCCCCTTCAATGCTGCGTAGGGAACATCCGGCACATTGACATTGAGCAGCACCGGCGCGCCAAAGGGGCGCGCCTGAAAACGCTCGGCCAGTTCGCGCACCACGCGCGCGGCGGTGAGGAAATGCTTGCCTTCAAAACTGCCCAGCGACACCGCGATGGACGGCACGCCGAGCAGATAGCCTTCCATCGCCGCCGCCACGGTGCCCGAATACACCGTATCGTCGCCCATGTTGGGGCCGAGATTGACGCCCGAGAGCACCATGTCCGGCTCGTGGTCGAGCATGCCGGTCACCGCCAGATGCACGCAATCGGTCGGCGTGCCATTGACATAATAAAAACCGCTCGCCGCCTGCTTGAGATGCAGCGGCCGATCCAGCGTCAACGAATTGGAAGCGCCGCTGCGGTTGCGCTCGGGTGCCACCACGGTCAATTCGCCCAGCCCGGCCATCGCCTGCGCCAGCGCTTCAAGGCCCGGCGCGAAGTAGCCGTCGTCGTTGGAAAGGAGGATGCGCATTACCTTAGGAAATTCTTGCTGATGTCGCGGAACTGGTCGGTGCCCGCCTGATCCAGCCATTCGAAGGCCACCATCTCGCGGCAGACGATGGTGGCGCCGTGCGCGCGCATGCGTTCGAGCGCCAGCGCCTTGTGGGCGGGATCGCGCGAGCCGACGGCTTCGGCGACGACGAACACCTGCTTGCCCTGGGCGGCCAGTTCGAGCACCGTCTGCAACACGCAGACGTGGGATTCAATGCCGCACACCACGACCTGCGGCCGGTCCATGCCCGGCAGCCCCGGCAGGCAGTTGCCCGCCACGCAGGAAAAATGCAGCTTCTCGCCGGTGGCGCCCGCCGGCAGGCGCGCCGCCACCTGGGAATGCGTGCGCCCGATGCCTTTGGGATATTGCTCGGTGGCCGCCACCGGCACGCCCAGTTGCTGCGCGACCCGCACCAGCCAGTCGGCATGTTCGAGCACCTGTTGCCAGTCATGTACATGGGACAGCAGGCGTTCCTGAAGGTCGATGACCAGAAGCGCGGATTGGTCCGCGCGCATCAAGGGAGGGGTTGTCATGGGACCATTTTACCGGAGGTCGTTCATGATCTTGCGCATGAAACAGAGATCTTCCCAGGCCTTGGCCTTGTCGAGCAGGCTGCGCAGCAGATAGGCCGGGTGATAGGTGACAATCAGCGGCATGCCGGCGCAATCATGCACCTGCCCGCGGAGGTCGGCGATCTTCACTTCCTGCTGCAGCAGCGTCTGCGCGGCCGGTTTGCCCAGGGTGACGATCAGTTTCGGCCGGATCAGCTCGATCTGGCGCGCCAGGAATGGCCAGCAAGCCGCCGTCTCGCCAGGCTCCGGCGCGCGGTTGTCGGGAGGGCGGCACTTGACGACATTGGCGATGTAAACACGCTTTCCCCGCTTGAGGTCGATGGCCGCCAGCATGTTGTCGAGCAGCTTGCCGGCCTTGCCGACGAAGGGTTCGCCGCAAGCGTCCTCGTCGGCGCCCGGCCCTTCGCCGATGAACAGCCAGTCGGCAGCGGGATCACCCACCCCCAGCACCGCCTGCTGGCGGGTCTTGCACAACGCGCAGGCCTGGCAATCGGCCACGGCCTGCGGTAATTCATCCCAGCCCAGCGCGGCGATGGCGGCGGTGCGCGCATCGACGGGCTCGGTAATAACGCTCGCCGCGCCCTGCTTCTTTTTCGGCAACTGACGCAATTTCCAGATCGGGCCGAGGCCCATTTCCTTGAGGATTTGATCGCGGTTCATAAATTGGCTAGCTGTTTGGCCATCACGATGGCGTCTTCTCGTCCCGTGGAATCAGGATAGTAACCGCGCCGCCGGCCGATCTCGACAAAATCGAAACGTTGATAGAAGGCAATAGCGTTCGGATTCGACGGTCGCACCTCCAGCAACATGCGCCGCATGCCGCCCTGCCGCGCCCGCTCGCAGAGAAATTCGAGCATGGAACGACCCAAGCCCGTGCGCTGCCGTTCGGGCGTCACACTGAGATTGAGCAACTGCGCCTCATCCACGGCACGCATCATCACCGCAAAGGCCGTCACAGCACCTGCGGTTCCCACAGCACCCGCGGTTCCCACAGCGCCCGCGGCTCCCACGGCGCCGTTTTCCCGTTGCAGCCAGGCATCATGACCGGCAAGCAGCGAATCGCGAAAATTGCCGAGCGTCCACGGAAACCGATGAATGCGCTGTTCCGCCGCCGTCACCTCGGCCAGATCCGCTTCGCCCATCGATACGAAGTTCACCGCAGCCCGCCCCGTGCCTTGCGTTCGGCCGTGGTGAAAGCCACCTTGTCACGGATGTAGAACGGCATGGCAGCGGCGGCGACGACGCCCTTGCCGCCGGCCAGCAGCGGCGCCGCCAAGCGGACGACGGCTGACGCGGTGGGGCTGGCAGCGGCGTCAATGCTGACCAGACGCGCACCCAGCCGCGCCGTCAGCACGTCACCCCAGGCGACAAAACCGTCGCCAACGCCGCGCCAGCCAGCGCCTTCCGGCAACGCCGCCGTCTCGCCAGCGCCGACTTTTACTGCCATGATTTCCTCGACCTGTTCCCCGGCAACCTCATAGGCGGCGACATAGATTTCATTCATGCGCGCGTCGAGACAGGCAATCACCTTGCCATCGCCGCTGGCCAGCGCCAGGGCAGCCAGGGTGCCGACAGGGACCACGGGGCAATCGAGACCGCAGGCCAGACCCTGCGCCACGCCACAAGCCAGCCGCAAGCCGGTGAAGCCGCCCGGCCCGGCGCCAAAGGCAATGCCGTCAAGTTGCGCCAGGGCAATACCCGCCGCGCCGATGAGCTCAACGGCCCAGGGCAGCAGCCGCTCCGCGCCGCCATTTTGCACATCGGCCGATTTTTCGCGCAGCGCGCCATCGCACCAGAGGGCGACCGACAGCCGGCGGGTGGAGGCTTCAAAGGCGAGGATTTTCACGGCCCGGATTCTAGCCGAGGGTGTTACGATGCCGCGCGCAGTTCTGCACAACAAAAAGGAGCACACATGCGCACTTGGTTATTCCTGCTGCTGGCCGCCTGGTTGTCGCCGGCCCTCGCTCACCCATCCGGCCATGTCCACCATCACCCGCTGGAGATTGCCCTGGCAGCCACGCTGGCTGGCCTGGCGTTACTGCTGCTTTGGGGCGGTTTCAGAGCCTACCGACGCTACCGGCGCGGGCCGCGCGGATAGAGCTCCTGCCCGGCATCGCGAATGTCCTGGCGCAACTGGTGGCGCTCTGCCGGACTGAGTTGCTGCCAGGCTTCGCGGCGCTGGCGATTTTCCCGGCGGCGCTCCTCGCGCTGCTCCTCGGTCAGTTCACGCATCGGCCCGTGCGAACCTTGCCCATAACCCGGCCCGGGGCCACCTGGTCCTTGCGGGCCGGGCGGCGGCGCGGGCTGCGCTCCCGCGCTGAGAGCGAGAGCGCTCAGTGCCAACAGGAAGAAAATGCGCACAAAGGGTTTCATGCCCGCATTGTAGGTCGCCGCCCGGAACAAGCGGCGGCAGGGTTTGTAACAATCCTTTACGGCTCAAGCCGTTGCAACATCCCGCAACGCCTTGTCGCAAAAACGGCGGTATCCTTGCCCGCATGAACTCAGAACCCCGCAAACACAAGATTCTCGTCGTCGATGACGACCTGCGCCTGCGCAGCCAGCTCGAACGTTATCTCACCGACCAGGGTTTTGCCGTCAAGACGGCATCCGATGCCGTCAGCATGGATCGGGCGCTGGAGCGTGAGCTCTACGACCTGCTCGTGCTCGACCTGATGCTGCCGGGCGAGGATGGCCTGGCGATCTGCCGACGTTTGCGCGGGCAGCGCCAGTCCGGCAGTGACATCGCGATTCTGATGCTCACCGCCAAGGGCGACGACATCGACCGCATCGTCGGCCTGGAACTTGGCGCCGACGACTATCTGGCCAAACCCTTCAATCCGCGCGAACTGGTGGCGCGCATTCACGCCGTGCTGCGCCGCCGCGCCGCGCCGCCGCCGGCCGGCGCGCCCGCCGCCACGCACGAGGTGGTGCGCTGCGGCCTGGTCGAAATCAATCTGGCCACCCGCGAATTGACGCGCGATGGCGCCGTCACCCTGCTCACCACCGGCGAATTCGGCCTGCTGCAAGTGCTGCTCAAGCACCCGCGCCAGCCGCTGTCGCGCGACAAGCTGATGGAACTGGCGCGCGGCCGCGAGCACGGCGTCTTCGACCGCGCCATCGACGTGCAGATCTCGCGGCTGCGCAAGCTGGTCGAGAACGACCCGGCCAAGCCCCGCCACATCCAGACGGTGTGGGGCTTTGGCTATGTTTTTGTTCCCGATGGGAACAAAAACGATTCATGATGGCCCCCATCCCCCAGCCCCCTTCCCGGGGAAGGGGTGCCAAGCTTGATCGGCTGCGCCGATGGGAATAACGAGCAGCGTGTTTTTGCCCAAGAGCCTGCTGTGGCGCGCCTTTCTGCTGATCGCCACGTTGATGTTGCTGGCGGTGGCGGCGTGGCTGGCGATCTTTCGCGAGGCCGAACTGGAGCCGCGCGCCCGGCAGTTAACGCAAATGCTCGTCAGCATGACCAACCTGACGCGCGTCGCCCTGCTGGCCGCCCGCCCCGAACATCGACACTACCTGCTGGCGGAACTTTCCGACCGCGAAGGCCTGCATATCTACCCCGCCGACGACAATGACCGGGTCGTTCCGCCGCCGCCGCTGCCGCTGCCCCGCCGCATCGAAACCCTGCTACAGGAACAACTCGGCCCCGCTACCCAACTGGCATTCGAGCTGAACGATGAACCCGGTCTGTTCGTCAGATTTCGCATCTTTCCTGGCACTGAAGGCGACTTCTGGCTGGCCCTGCCGCGCGAGCGACTGGAACGTCACCTGCCCCTGCAATGGCTGGGCTGGGGCGCGGCGGTGCTACTCCTGTCGCTCGCGGGCGCCTGGCTGATCGTGTTTCTCATCACCCGCCCCCTGCGGGCACTGGAAACCGCCGCCCGGAAAGTCGGCGCTGGCGAGACGCCGCCACCACTGCCGGAACGCGGGCCACAGGAGATCGCGGCCGTCACCCTGGCTTTTAACCAGATGAGTGCGAACCTCCGGCAACTGGAAGATGACCGCCAGCTGCTGCTGGCCGGCATCTCGCACGACCTGCGCACCCCTCTGACCAGGCTCCGCATGGAGACCGAGTTGAGCGTCGCCGACGCGGCGGCGCGCGCCGGCATGGCCGCCGACATTACCGAAATGGATCGCACCATCGGCCAGTTCCTCGACTTCGCCCGCCCCCAGGAAGGCGCCGGCACCGCCGCCGCATTGACGGCGACCGACCTGTCCGCGCTGCTCGCCGAGGTTGCCGCCCGCTATGGCCGCCACCTGAGCTTCAAGCCGCCAGCCACGCCGGTCATCGCCCGGATCCGCCCCGATCTGCTCCGCCGCGCCACCGTCAACCTGATCGAAAACGCCCTGCGCCACGGCGGCCAGGGTGAGCATTGCGCGCCGGTGGAACTCGCGCTGACGACCACCGGCGAGGAAGTCATCATCGCCGTACTGGACCACGGTCCCGGCATCGCCCCCAACGAGGTCGAGCGCCTGAAGCTGCCCTTCACGCGCGGCGAAGCCGCCCGCACCGGCGCCGGCGGCGCGGGCCTGGGGTTGGCCATCGTCGAACGCATCGTCCGCGCGCAGGGCGGACGACTTGAACTGCTGCCCCGCGCGGGCGGCGGCCTGGCGGCGCGCATTGTGCTACCGGTGCTGCCGACTAGTTGAGTTTTGATCCACGCTCGATGCGCTCGAGAAACGCCCGCGCTTCTGCCTGTCCCTGGCGCGCGGCCATGCGCAGCCATTTCATCGCCAGTCGCGGGTTCTTGACGACACCGGCGCCGCGATAATAAGCAGAACCCAGTTCGTACTGGGCATTGACTTCGCCGAGCACCGCGGAGCGGCGCAAATGGCGCAAAGCCAGTTTCACATCGCGGCGCACGCCCTGGCCGTGCAGCAGGCAAAATCCCAGGCTGTAGAGCGCATAGGCGTCTTCATGCTCGGCGACGGCCTGTTCGAACCAGCGGTAGGCCTCGCGGTAATTACGCACCACGCCAATCCCGTGATAGTAGAGATCGGCCAGCGCCAGCTTGGCATCGAACAGCGTCGCCGCGCGGTGATACCAGGTCAGCGCCTGGGCCGGATCGGCGGCGCCCCCCAGCCCGTGGCGCAGACACTCGGCCAGCAGGTAGGCGGCACGGCGGTGGCCCAGTTCGCCCGCCTTGCGATAGTACTGGCGCGCTACCGCCACATCGGCCACATCGGCCACGTCGGCATCCGTCACCTTGGCGCCATGGCCATGAAAATAGCGCTCGCCCGCAGCGAACCAGTAACGCTCCAGTTCGTCCAGCGCCGCTTGCCAGCCCGCTTCGGCCGCCTGCTTCAACGCCGCCTCGCCGCGTTCGATGTCGACCGCGCCGCCGATGCCGTAAAGCTGACAGCGCCCCAGTTCGGCGCGGCCGTGCGGCTCCCCCGCGTCTGCCGCGGCCTGATAATGTCGGCGCGCCGCGACCGGATCGGCGGCCACGCCCTCGCCATGCTCATGGCATTCACCCAGCCAGACCGCGGCGGAGACCTCGCCGCCCGCAGCCGCGCGGCGATACCAGGCCAGCGCCAGACGCTTGTTCTCGGCGAGGCCTTCGCCCCAGCGATAGCAGTGGCCCAGTTTCAATTGCGCCCGGGCATGGCCCTGCCGCGCGGCGGCACGCCACCAGCGCACTGCCTCCTCAAGATCGCGCTCCAGGTGGGCGCGGCCGGCGGCATGGGCTTCCGCCAGTTCAAACTCGGCTGCACGGTTGCCGCGCTCCGCCGCGCGCCGATACCAGGCCAGGCCGACCGCCGGATCGGGCGTTACCCCTAAGCCAAAGGTCGTGCATTGCCCCAGCAGGAACATCGCGCCGGTGACGCGCTTTCTGGCTGCCGCGCGAAACCAGCTCACCGCTTCGACGTGATTGACGGTTGCACCTTCGCCCGCATAGAGGCACAGACCCAGGCAGAACATCGCCGGTGCAACGCCCTCCCGGGCCGCCACGCGCCACAGCTCGACCGCTGCCGCGCGATTTTCAGCCACCCCGCGACCAAAGAAGTAGCAACGCGCCAGCAGATCGGCGGCCCGCCCCAGACCGTGATCGCTGGCACGCTGCAACCAGTAAACGGCTTGCGGAAAGTCACGCGGCAAGTGTTGCCCCAGATAAAGCAACCGCCCCAGCCAATACTGGGCCGGATGACTGCCCTCCAGGGCCGCCTTGCGCAGGAGTTCGCCACCCTTCGGCAGATCGGCATCGACCCCATGCCCGCGCAACAGGCACAGCGCAAACCAGGTCATGCCGCGACTGTCCCCGGCGTCGGCGGCATGGGCGAACAGGCGTGCCGCCTCGGGGTAATCCTTCGGCAGCCCCATGCCGTGATAGAGCAGCCAGCCCAGCATCGCCTCGCCGGCCGGAGATTTTTTCTCGGCGCTTTGCGTCGCCCAGTTCACCGCATCGGCCACCGACTTCGGCAATCCTTCGCCCACGGCGGCGCGCCAGGCCAGCTCCGCCTGGGCGGCGGCATTGCCGCCTTGCGCCATGCGCTGCAACTCGGCCAGCGGCACGGCACGCCAGAATTCGTCGGCATGCCCGAGGAGTTCCAGCCCCTGCGCCACGCCACGCTCGACCAGGCTGCTCTCCAGCACCTCGCGAAACAGGCCCAGCAGGGCGGGCGGCCCAAGGGGAAGCAATTGCATGTCAGGGATCAGAGGTCAGGATACAGGTCACAGATTATGTTACCGGCGCTTCGCGCCGCATTATTCACTGACCACTGTACCCTGTCACCTGTACCCTAACACTTACCCACAAAAACTGTGGAAAAGTCTGTGGATGACTTGCGCATGGATGTGCTAAGTAGGCATCCGCAAAGGACTTTTATTACTTAGCGTCAAAATTGATCAACTGATTTGTTTTTATTATTCAATAACTTATACGACGCAATCAGCCTGGCCGGGCAGTTCGAGGCTAGGTGTGCAAGAATTTGCCGATGCCCGCGGAAATCCTCACCGTCACCGAACTGAACCGCCAGGCGCGCCTGTTGCTGGAGCAGCGCTTCCCGCTCTTGTGGGTCAGCGGCGAAATCTCCAACCTGACGCGGGCCGCCTCCGGCCATGTGTATTTTTCGCTGAAGGACGCTCAGGCGCAGGTGCGCTGCGTGATGTTCCGCTCGCGCGCACAAATCCTCCCCTGGCAGCTTGAAAACGGCCAGCAGGTCGAGGCGCAGGCGCTCGTCACGCTTTACGAGGCGCGCGGCGACTTTCAACTCAACGTCGAGGGCATGCGGCGTTCCGGCGTTGGCCGCCTGTATGAACTGTTTGTCCGCCTGCGTGAAAAGCTCGCCGGCGAAGGGCTGTTCGATGCCGCCAGGAAACGCGAACTGCCGCGCTTTCCGCGCCGCATCGGGATCGTCACTTCGCCGCAGGCGGCCGCTCTGCAGGATGTGGTCGCCACCTTGCGCCGCCGCGCGCCGCACGTTGAATTGATCGTCTATCCCACGCTGGTACAGGGCGCGGCGGCACCTGCCGCCATCGTCGCCGCGCTGCGGACGGCCGCCCTGCGCAATGAATGCGACGTCCTGCTGATCGTGCGCGGCGGCGGCAGCATCGAGGACCTCTGGGCCTTCAACGACGAGGCCGTGGCGCGCGCCATCGCCGTATCACCAGCGCCGACTATTGCGGGGATCGGCCACGAGACCGACATCACCATCGCCGATTACGTCGCCGACCGGCGCGCCGCCACGCCCACCACCGCGACCGAGCTGGCGAGCGCCGGCTGGTTCGCCGCCGCCCACGAACTCGCCGAATTGGCCAAGAGTTTGCGCCACACCATGCAACTGAAGGTCGAGGCGCGCATGCAGGCCGTCGACCGCCTCGCGCTGCGGCTGATCCATCCCGCCCAGCGCCTCGCCGCCAGCCGCCAGCGCCTCGAACTGCTCGGCCGGCGCATGCACGCCGCTGGGCGGCTGACAACGCGGCGCGATGCTCTGGCCGACCTGCAGTTGCGCCTCCACCGTGCGCGCCCCGCCTTGCAGCCCACCCACCAGCACCTCGACCGGCTGACCCACAGGCTGCGACAGGCCATGATCAATCTGGCCGCCCGCCAACGCGACCGGCTGACGCGCTGCGACGGCGCACTGGCGGCATTGTCGCCTGCCGCCACGTTGCAACGCGGCTACAGCATCACCCAGGACGCCGCCGGCCGGATCGTCCGCGATGCCGCACAACTCACCGCCGGAGATGCATTGAGTCTGCAATTTGCCGTTGGCGGAGCAACGGCTGTAGTTGCCCAGGTTGACCTTGTAAAACCCGGCCTTAGCCCCACCTGCCCCGCTTAACCCCCCCACCAAAAACAGGAGAACAACATGGAACACACCCTGCCCGCCCTGCCCTACGCCATGGACGCCCTCGTCCCGCACATGTCGAAGGAAACCTTCGAATACCACTACGCCAAGCACCATCAGGCCTACGTCACCAACCTCAACAACCTGATCAAGGGCACTGAATACGCGGACCTTGACCTTGAGGCCATCGTCAAGAAGGCCCCCGCCGGCGGCATCTACAACAATGCCGCGCAGGTCTGGAACCACAGCTTCTTCTGGAACTGCATGAAGCCCAACGGTGGCGGCGCCCCCTCCGGCGCGCTGGCCGATGCCATCAACAAGAAGTGGGGCTCGCCGGACGAGTTCAAGAAAGCCTTCCAGACCTCCGCCGTCGGCAACTTCGGTTCGGGCTGGACCTGGCTGGTGAAGAAGGCCGACGGTTCGGTCGACATCGTCAACATGGGCGCCGCCGGCACCCCACTGACCACCGGCGATAAAGCCTTGTTGTGCGTCGACGTCTGGGAACATGCCTACTACATCGACTACCGCAATATGCGTCCCAAGTTCGTCGAGACCTTCCTCGGCAATCTGGTGAATTGGCAATTCGCGGAGAAGAACTTCGCCTGAGTTTTCAGGCAGCCGAAAAAAACGGGCGCCGAGGCGCCCGTTTTGCGTTGACTGGCTGATCGATTCAGCCGGCCAGCACCTTGTCCAATGCCTTCTCAAACGTCGCCACCGTGCGATCGACCGCGGTTAGCTTGTCCAACCCGAACAGGCCGATGCGGAAGCTGCGGAAATCGGCCGGTTCGTCGCATTGCAGGGGCACGCCGGCGGCGGTTTGCAGGCCCTGGGCGATAAATTTCTTCGCCGACTGGATCTCCGGATCATCGGTATAGCAGACGACCACCCCGGGCGCCTCGAAACCCGGCGCGGCGACACTGGAAAAGCCACGCTTTGCCAACACTGCGCGCACCTTGTTGCCGAGTTCGCTCTGCGCCGTGCGCAGTTTTTCGAAACCATATGCTTCGGCTTCCAGCATCACCTTGCGCAATGCCACGAGCGCGTCGGTCGGCAGCGTGGCATGGTAGGCATGGCCACCCGCTTCATAAGCCTGCATGATCTGCAGCCACTTCTTGAGATCGGCGGCAAAACTGGTGCTGGTCGTGGCGTCCATGAGGGAGAGCGCTTCCGCGCCAAGGCAGACCAGCGCGCCGCAGGGGGGCCCGCTCCAGCCCTTCTGCGGCGCGGTGACCAGGATGTCGATGCCGAGGTCGGCCATATCCACCCACAGCGCGCCGGAAGCCACGCAGTCGAGCACGAACAGGCCGTCGTGCGCATGCACCGCAGCCGCCACCTCACGCAGATAGGCGTCGGGCAGCAGCATGCCGGAAGCGGTTTCGACATGCGGCGCGAATACCAGAGCGGGCTTTTCGGCGCGGATCGTCGCCACCACTTCCTCGATCGGCGCGGGAGCAAAGGGCGACTGTGCCACGTCGGCAATCCGCCGCGCCTTCAGCACCGTGGTTGAAGCGGGGATCGAACCCATTTCGAGGATCTGGCTCCAGCGAAAACTGAACCAGCCGTTGCGGATCACCAGACACTTCTTGCCGGTGGCAAACTGGCGCGCCACCGCCTCCATGCCGAAGGTGCCGCCGCCCGGCACGATCACCGCCGCATCGGCATGATAGACATCCTTGAGGATGCGGGAAATGTCGCACATCACGCCCTGAAAAGCGGCGGACATATGATTCAGCGAGCGGTCGGTATAGACGACCGAGTATTCGAGCAATCCATCGGGATCGACATTGGGCAGCAGACCTGGCACCTTGGGCTCCTTGGTAACGTTAGCGAGCTGGAAAGCCTAGCACAGCCGCGGCAGAATTCCGGGATAATCGGCGCATGCCCACCCTCCCTGCTCCCCGCGCCGACCTGCTGCGCCGCTGGCTTTCCGTGCTGTTGCGCGGCCTGCATCTGGTCGCGGTGATCGCCTTTGGCGCGGCGCTGTTCGGCGCGCCGCTGGATCATCTGGGCGGCGTCGGCCGGCTCGCCGCCGCCGTGACGGCGACCGGAGGGGCGATGTTCGCGCTCGACGTCTGGCGCAAACCAAGTCACCTGCTCGAAGTGGCCGGTGCGGGGGTACTGGTCAAGCTGCTGCTGGTGGGCGCGATGATGTTCGACGGCGCGCCGCGCCTGACGCTGTTCTGGATCATCGTCGTCTGGTCGTCCCTGTTTTCGCATGCCCCGGCGACGTTTCGGCATGCCCGATTGTTCCGCTAAGCATGCTGGAACAACCCTATCTGCTGATCATCGTCAGTTCGCTGGTTATCGGCCTGGTGGCGGGCGTTGTCATGCATCGCGCGGACTTCTGCGTCACGGCGGCGTTTCGCGACCTGTTTCTGTTCCGCGATTTTTTCCTGATGCGCCAGATGATCCTGCTGGTCGTTGTCAGCATGGCGCTGTTCGAGTTGGGACGGCTCGGCGGGATCATCACGATCCATCCTTTCCCGCTGCTCGGCCCGCCGTCGCTGGCCAATGTCATCGGCGGCCTGGTTTTCGGCATCGGCATGGTGCTGGCCGGCGGTTGCGTTTGCGGCAGCCTGTTCAAGCTCGGCGCCGGCAGCGTCGCCAGCCTGCTGGCCGTGATCGGCATGATCGTCGGCTCGACTGTTTACGCCGAACTGCATCCGCACTGGAGCGCCTTTGCCAAGTCGACCGTGCTGGTGAACAACGCCATCACCCTGCCGCAATGGCTGGGCTTGTCACCGACAACGCTGCTGCTGCCGATTGCCGCGCTGGGCGGCTTCTGGCTGCACCGCCAGTTCCGCGCCGGCCGCATGGTTCGCCCCGCCTTTGCCGCCGGCCATCTGGCGCCGTGGCAGGCGGCGCTGATCCTCGCCCTGCTGGGATTTGCTTCCTATGTCCTGATCGGCATGCCGCTCGGCATCACCACCTCCTACGCAAAAGTCGGCGCTGGCGTGACGGCGCTGTTCGCCCCGGAATACGTGCAAAGTCGCGTCTTCTTTGCCCTGCAACCGCTCAACTACACGCCGCCGTTCGCCGACCAGGCGATTCGCGGCGGGCCGGGGCCGCGCTTCGACGGCATCGCCGCCATCCAGTACCCGCTGATCCTGGGCATCATCTGCGGCGCCTTGGCCTCGGCGCTACGCCTGGGCGAATGGCGCCCGCGCTGGCGCCTGCCGCCCCGGCAACTGCTGTCGGCGCTCTGCGGCGGCCTGCTGCTGGGGCTGGCCGCGCGCATGACGCCGGCGTGCAACATTTGGCATCTGTGGGGCGGCGTGCCGATTCTCGCCATGCAAAGCCTGCTGTTCCTGGTCGGCCTGTTGCCGGGCGCCTGGGTTGGCGCACGCCTGTTGAGCCGCCTTGTGATACGCTGATAGCCCCATGATGCGCATCATCAATATTGATATCCGCGGCCAGATCTGCCCGTCCTGCCTGCTATTGACGCTGCGGGAAATAAACAGCAACGGCGCAACGATCCGCGCCGGCGGTGTCGAGGTCGTGGTGCTGACCGACGACCGCCTGGCCACCACCACCATTCCCGCCACGGCTGACCGCATGGGCTTTCGCACCGAGGTCGCGCGCCTCGATGACGCCTATCGCATCCGCATTTTCGGCAATGTTTGAACCGCCGCCGTCCCTGCCGCAGCCGATCGACAACCCCGCGTTGATCCGCTATATCCGCGCCAAGATCGACCAGTTGCTCATGGTGATGGGCTCGCTGCCGCTGCGGCCCGAGGAGCTTGACGACACGACGCTGATTGCGCTCGACCCGATCGGCATCATCGCCGACTCCTTCGGCGAGGTGATTACCCATCTCAATGCCACCAATCACCGCCTTGAAATCGCCCAGAACGAGATCCGCACCATCCTCGACGCGCTCGGCGCGGCCGTGGTGGTGCTCGATGTTGACGACCGGGTCGAGGATTGCAATCGCCGCGCCCTCGACTGGTTTTTTGCCGGCGTCGACCGGGCGCAAGTGATCGGCCAGTTGGCGGGGGCCGTATGCACCTGCGCCGTCGAGTTGGGCGAAGTCCGCGCCCATGCCGATGGCTCCAGCCACGGCGCCACCATACACGGCCTGGACATGCAGGTCGTGGCCTCGAAAATTGCCGATGAAACCGGCCGTCACGTCAAGACGGTCATGTTGTTTACCGACATCAGCGCGCAAAAGGCCATCGAACGGCATCTGCAACTGTATGCCACTGTGTTCGGAAATATCGGTGAAGGCATCATCATCACCGACGCCGACAACCGCATCATCGAGATCAACGACGCCGTGTCGCGCATCACCGGCTATTCCCGCGCCGAGCTGATCGGCGCCACGCCGAGCCACCTCAAGTCGGGCCTGCACGAACCGGCGTTCTACGCCGAGATGTGGCGCACACTGCACACGCAAGGCGTCTGGCGCGGCGAGATCAACGACCGCACCCGGGACGGCCAGGTCATCCCGCTCCTGCAAACCATCAGCACGGTGCAGGACGCCGTCGGCCGGCTCACCCATTACATCAGCGTCATGGCCGACATTTCCTCGCTCAAGGCGACCCAGGCACGGCTGGATTTTCTCGCCCATCACGACGTGCTGACCGAACTGCCCAACCGGCTGCTGTTCAGCGACCGGCTGGATCATGCCATCGAGCGCGCCCGGCGCGACGAGCACGACATCGCCCTGCTGTTCATCGATCTCGACCGCTTCAAGGAGGTCAATGACAGCCACGGCCACCATTTCGGCGACCTGCTGTTGATCAAGGCTTCGCGCCGCCTCAAGAGCCTAGTGCGCCGCGCCGACACCGTCGCCCGCCTCGGCGGCGACGAATTCGTGGTACTAATGGACAGCGCCGCCTTGCCGGTTGCCGCCGCCAATCTCGCCGCAAAGATCGTCACCGCCTTCCAGACGCCGTTTTCGGTCAACGGCATTGAACTGCACATCGGCTGCAGTATCGGCATCGCGCTCTACCCCGAGGATGGCGACGACGCCATCACCCTGCTCAAGAGCGCCGATGCCGCGATGTACCGCGCCAAGCTCGCCGGCAAGTTGCGCTGACCGGGAAAACAAGGGTTCAGCGTGGTGGCGGGGCGCGCTCGATACCCATGATGGCAGCACCGGGCTTGAGGCCGCGCCGGGCAAACCAGCCGGCATTCATTTCCAGCGCATAGCGGGCGGGCGCGGCCGCGCAGTGGTTATCTTCGCTCCCCGGCTGCATTTCGGCGACATTGATGATGCGTCCGGCATCATCGAGAAAGGCGACCGCCAGCGGCAGCAAGGTGTTTTTCATCCACATGCAGTGCCGGTCGGACTCGGGAAAAACGAACAGCATGCCGCGCTGCGGCGGCATTTCGCGCCGCTGCATCAGGCCCTGCACGCGCGCGGGCTGCGTGTGGGCCACCTCGGCCTCGATGCGGTGGAAGCCCGCTTGCAACTCCAGCACGGGCAAAGCCTGCGCCGTCGTCAGCGCCGCAAACAGGGCAAGGCACAGGGACAACAAAGCTTTCATTTTCCGCACCCTCCACCATAACGATTGCAAAAGCGCAGTTCCTCCGGGTAAGGGAAGAAGTCGCAGATAGCGCCACTACGGATTTGTTCCTGCGCCCGTTGCCAGAACCCGGCATCCAGCAGGTCGGCGTGGTGACGCATGAAGGCAGCGCGTATTTTCGGCGAAGTCAGCAGGAAAAAGGCGAACTCCTCGGGGAATATGTCGTTTCTGCCTACCGAATACCAGGGTTCGCCGGACATTTCAGCTTCCTCGTTGGGGGCCGGTGGAATGCGCCGGAAGTTGCAGTCGGTCATGTATTCGATTTCGTCATAGTCATAAAACACGATGCGCCCGTAACGGGTGACGCCAAAGTTTTTCCACAGCATGTCGCCGGGAAAGATGTTGGCGATCGCCAGTTCACGGATGGCGTTGCCATACTCGACCACCGCCTGTTCGAGCAGGTCGGCGCGGCCGGCTTTCTCGGTGCGTTCGAGGTAAAGATTGAGGGGTTCCATGCGCCGCTCGATATACAGGTGTTTGATGACCAGGTCGTCGCCATCCTCTTCCAGCAGCGACGGCGCCTGTTGCATCAACTCCGCCATCAAGTCCGGCGCAAAGCGGTTCTTCGGCAGGGCAACATGGGAGAACTCCAGCGTGTCGGCCATCCGCCCGACCCGGTCGACCTGTTTCACCAGTTGATATTTGCGCATCACCGTGGCGTGATCAACTTCTTTGGAGGGGCCGAACACATCCTTGATCACCTTGAAAACATAGGGATAGGACGGCAGGGTGAACACCAGCATCACCAGACCGCGAATCCCCGGCGCGACGATGAACTGGTCGGCCGAATGATGCAGGTGCGAGATCAGGCCGCGATAAAACGCCGTCTTGCCCTGCTTGCCCAGGCCCAGTATCGAATACAGCTCGGCGCGCGGCTTGTGCGGCATGATGGAACGCAAAAACTGGATGGTATTGGCGGGCACCGCCATGTCGACCATGAAATAGGCGCGCGACAGCGAAAACAACACGCCGATCAGCCCCGCATCGAGCAGGATGCAATCCAGCGTCAGCTTGCCCGCGGCATCGTGCAGCACCGGCACCGCAAACGGGTATTCCACCGAGCCATTCACCGCCTTGCCGATGACGTAGGCCCCCTTGTTGCGGTAAAAGGCCGCGGAGAGCACCTGAATCTGAAAATTCACCTCGCGCCGCGGCAGCACGCCCAGGTACGCATTGACGGCGCTGCGCAGATATTCGACATCACGATCGAGATCGGCAAATTCACGTTGCCAGTCGAAGTCCAGGAAGATGCGCTTGAGGGTTTCGCGAAAACCCGCTTCGTTGGGGTAATAGCAGCGATAGCAGGGCGGGTCGGATTCGATGTATTCGGTCGAAATCGCCGGTCGCACAAAGATGAAATCGTTGTGAAAATAGGTGCGATGCATGATCTTGCAGAACACCGAATTGAAAAAGGTTTCGGCAAGTTCCGGCTGCTGATGATTGGTCAGCAGACCGATGTAATACAGTTTGGTCTGTTGCCAGATGACATCGTCCACCGTTTCGGCGCTAAATTCGCCATGCAGCAGCGCGGCGGTCTCGATAACTCGGTCGTCATAAAACTGGATGCGTTCCCGAACCGCGCGCTGCACACCCAGCCAGTCGCCCTGCTCGAAACGCGCCTTGGCAGCCGCCGAACTCGCGCGGAACAGCCGGTAGTGCTTGTTGAAACCATCGATCAGGGTTTGGGAAATCCTGAGCGCGGTCGCACTCGCTGACTGATCAGCGTTCGCCCCGATACTTGCCGATATCTCCATGATATTCCTGAGTTATTTAATGAAAGTCGAGGGATGATTCTAGCATTCGATACCGCCCGACAAAAATCGACCAGCCGTTTTTGGTGGATAATGGAAGGCTCTTCAACACTGGAGCAGGCACATGAGCGCGTCGCACATCAAGGTTCCCGCCGCAGGGCAAAAAATCGTTGCCGGACAACCCACCCCGGACAACCCCATCATTCCCTTCATCGAAGGCGATGGCATCGGCATCGACATCACGCCGGTGATGCAGGCGGTGGTCGACGCCGCGGTGGCCAAGGCTTACGGCGGCAAGAAAAAGATTGCGTGGATGGAAGTGTATGCCGGCGAAAAATCCACCCGCCTGTATGGCCCGGATGTCTGGATGCCGGAAGAAACCCTGAACGCCTGCAAGGAGTACGCCGTCTCGATCAAGGGCCCGATGACCACGCCGGTGGGCGGCGGCATCCGCTCGCTGAACGTCGCGCTGCGCCAGGAACTCGACCTCTATCAGTGCGTCCGCCCGGTGCGCTACTTCAAGGGCGTGCCCTCGCCGTTGAAGGACCCGACCAAGACCGACATGGTGATCTATCGCGAGAACACCGAGGACATCTACGCCGGCATCGAATGGGCCGCCGAATCAGAAGGCGCGAAGAAGGTCATCAAGTTCCTGCAGGACGAGATGGGCGTCAAGAAGATCCGTTTCCCGAATACCTCGGGCATCGGCATCAAGCCGGTATCGCGGGAAGGTACTGCGCGTCTGGTGCGCGCCGCGATCAAGTACGCCATCGCCAATGACCGCAGGAGCATCACCCTGGTGCACAAGGGCAACATCCAGAAATACACCGAAGGCGCTTTTCGCGACTGGGGTTACGAAGTGGCGCAAAAGGAGTTCGGCGCCCAGCCCATCGACGGCGGTCCGTGGTGCTCGTTCAAGAATCCCCAGACCGGACGCGAGATCATCATCAAGGATGTGATCGCCGACGCTTTCCTGCAGCAGATCCTGTTGCGGCCCGCCGAGTATGACGTGATCGCCACGTTGAACCTGAACGGCGACTACATCTCCGACGCGCTCGCCGCGCAGGTCGGCGGCATCGGCATCGCCCCGGGCGCCAACATTTCCGACCAGTATGCGGTGTTCGAGGCCACCCACGGCACGGCGCCGAAGTATGCCGGCAAGGACTACGTGAATCCGGGCTCGCTGATCCTCTCCGCAGAGATGATGCTGCGACACATGGGCTGGCTGGAAGCCGCCGACCTGATCATCAAGTCGATGGAAGCCGCCATCGCCGACAAGATCGTCACCTACGACTTTGCGCGCCTGATGGAAGGCGCCAAGGAAGTGAAGTGCTCGGCCTTTGGTCAGGCGATGATCGACAGAATGTAAGCACTACGCAGCGCATGCAAAAAAAAGCCCGCCAATCGGCGGGCTTTCACTTTTCAGCGCCAACAAGCGTCGGCCCTGACCAGATGACGACTAGGCCTTCTGGATGTTTGAAGCCTGCTTGCCCTTGGGGCCCTGCACGACTTCGAAGCTGACCTTCTCTGTCTCTTTCAGGGTCTTGAAGCCCGGCATGTTGATTGCGGAGAAGTGCGCGAACAAGTCCTCGCTGCCATCATCCGGCGTGATAAAACCAAAACCCTTGGAATCATTGAACCACTTGACGGTACCCGTTGCCATAAAACCTCTTTCTTAAAACGTGACACATAACCAGCAAACTTGGCGGAATGCCGCGTCGCTGGCGACATGTTTGTGTTGCAAGTTCTCGACAGCGGATGAAACCGAAGCGGTGAACCTTGAACCAAACACGCTCGCCTTTTACGCAGGTTTTTTGTCGGCGTCAACTATTTTCGATGTTGCGCAACAGCATGACATAAATTTCCGGCGCAACCCGGAACCACGCAGCCCCCGCGTGGGGGGATGGGGCCAATTTCACCGCGCTTTTCCCCTGATGGCGGCGCAGTTGAATGGTGTTTGATTCGCATTAGAATCACCGCATGGCCACTCGCAAGCAAACGCTCCACGACGCAGGTGTCGCGCTGGAGCCGGATCAACAAAAAGTCAAGCCGCCGCCGCTCTACAAAGTGCTGCTGCTCAATGACGATTACACGCCGATGGATTTTGTCATCGTCGTGCTGGAAAAGTTTTTTCGGATGCGCCGGGAACAGGCCACTGTCGTGATGTTGAGGGTGCATCGGGATGGCCGCGGGGTGTGCGGTGTATTTCCGCGCGACCTGGCCGTGACCAAGGTCGAGCAGGTGAACGAATTCGCCAAGCGCCACCAGCATCCGCTGGCCTGTGTGATGGAAGAGAATTGAATTGAATTGAATCGAAAGGTAATGTGATGATCGCCCAGGAACTTGAAGTCAGCTTGCACATGGCCTTTGTCGAAGCGCGGCAGAAACGGCATGAATTCATCACCGTCGAGCATCTGCTGCTGGCGCTGCTCGACAATCCCTCGGCCGCCGAGGTGCTGCGCGCCTGTGCCGCCAACATCGAAGAATTGCGCCGCGAGGTGGCCGGCTTCATCGCCCAGCACACCCCCACCGTGGTCGGCGACAGCGAGATCGACACCCAGCCGACGCTGGGCTTCCAGCGCGTCATCCAGCGCGCCATCCTGCATGTGCAATCCTCGGGAAAAAAAGAGGTGACGGGCGCCAATGTGCTGGTGGCGATTTTTGGCGAGAAAGACTCGCACGCCGTCTACTTCCTGCAAAAGCAAAGCGTCTCGCGCCTCGACGTGGTGAACTTCATCTCCCACGGCATCACCAAGGCGCCGCAACCCGCCGGCAAAGACGAGACGGCGACCGAGCCTGAAACCGAGGCGCCGCAACAGGCGAGCGCGCTCGACAGCTTCACGCAAAACCTCAACCAGCTCGCGCTGACCGGCAAGATCGACCCGCTGATCGGCCGCGACAAGGAACTCGAACGCGTCATTCAGACGCTCTGCCGCCGCCGCAAGAACAATCCGCTGCTGGTCGGCGAGGCGGGCGTCGGCAAGACCGCCATCGCCGAAGGCCTGGCGCTCAGGATCACCGCCAACCGCGTGCCGGAAGTCCTCGCGGGCGCGACGGTTTATGCGCTGGACATTGGCGCGCTCTTGGCCGGCACCAAATATCGCGGCGATTTCGAGCAACGCCTCAAGGCAGTGCTCAAACAACTGATCGACGACCCGCGGGCGATTCTCTTCATCGACGAGATCCACACCCTGATCGGCGCCGGCGCGGCATCGGGCGGCACGCTGGATGCGTCGAATCTGCTGAAGCCGGCGTTGTCCTCGGGCACGGTGAAGTGCATCGGCGCGACGACCTACAAGGAGTTTCGCGGCGTGTTTGAAAAAGACCATGCCCTGTCGCGCCGCTTCCAGAAAATCGATGTTGAGGAACCGAGCGTCGACGAAACGGTGTCGATCCTGCGCGGCCTCAAGACGCGCTTCGAGGAGCATCACGGCATCAAATATTCGGCCGCCGCCATTACCAATGCCGCCGAGCTATCCGCCAAATACATCACCGACCGGCACCTGCCGGACAAGGCCATCGATGTCATCGACGAAGCCGGCGCCGCGCAACGCATCCTGCCCAAATCGAAGCAGAAAAAAGTCATCGGCAAACAGGAAATCGAGGAGATCGTCGCCAAGATCGCCCGCATCCCGCCGCAGCATGTCTCGGCCGACGATCGCTCGGCGCTGAAAAACCTCGACCGCGACCTGCGGAGCGTGGTGTTCGGCCAGGACCCGGCCATCGACGCCCTAGCCCGGGCGATCAAGATGTCGCGCTCCGGCCTGGGCAGCCCGCAAAAACCCATCGGCAGCTTCCTGTTTTCCGGCCCGACCGGCGTCGGCAAGACCGAGGTGGCGCGCCAGTTGGCCTATTGCATGGGCATCGAACTGATTCGCTTCGACATGTCGGAGTACATGGAGCGCCATGCCGTCAGCCGCCTGATCGGCGCGCCGCCGGGCTATGTCGGCTTCGACCAGGGCGGCCTGCTGACCGAAGCTGTCACCAAGAAGCCGCATGCCGTGCTGCTGCTCGACGAGATCGAAAAGGCCCACCCGGATGTCTTCAACATTCTGCTGCAGGTGATGGACCACGGCACGCTGACCGACAACAATGGCCGCAAGGCCGATTTCCGCAACGTGGTGATCGTCATGACCACCAACGCCGGCGCCGAGGCGCTGCAGAAAACGACCATCGGCTTCACGTCCAACAAGCAGGCCGGCGACGAGATGGCCGACATCAAGCGCATGTTCTCGCCTGAGTTTCGCAACCGCCTCGACGCCATTATTTCATTCAAGGCGCTCGACAACGCGATCATCCTGCGCGTGGTCGACAAGTTCCTCATGCAGCTCGAAGGCCAGTTGCACGAGAAAAAGGTCGAGGCGATTTTCACCGACGCACTGCGCGCCTGGCTGGCCGAAAAGGGCTTCGACCCGCTGATGGGCGCGCGACCGATGGCACGACTGATTCAGGACACCATCCGCGCCGCGCTGGCCGACGAACTGTTGTTCGGACGACTGGCGCAAGGCGGCCGGGTCACCATCGACCTGGACGACGATGGCGACAAGGTCCGTCTGAGTTTCGTCGAGAAGACCGTCGAACCGGCGCTGCCCTGAGCTGGCAGCTGCCGTCCCGCCAGCGCCGACTTTATTCAGCGGTGGCGTTGCCCAGAGTGATGCGCCCCGTCCCGTGAGGGCGCATGGCGATTCACCTGGGCCGGCCTGGGCGGATGAAAACCGCCGTGGGACTTCGTGGGCGTCGCTGCTGTCGTTTTCGTCGGACGGGCGCCCCGGGCAACGCGCGGCTTCATGATCGGCTCGGCCTTGATGCGCGGGTCGGGCTCGAAGCCCGGCAGCATGCGCTTTTCGATTTCGCGCTTGAGCAGTTGCTCGATGTCGCGCAGCAGCTTGTGCTCGTCGATGCAGACCAGCGAGGTGGCTTCGCCGCTACTGCCGGCGCGGCCGGTGCGGCCAATGCGATGGACATAATCCTCGGCCACGTTGGGCAGGTCAAAATTGACCACGTGCGGCAGTTCGTCGATATCGATGCCACGCGCGGCGATGTCGGTGGCCACCAGCACATTGATCTTGAGCCGCTTGAAGTCGTCAAGCGCGCGGGTGCGCTGGCCCTGGCTCTTGTTGCCGTGCAAGGCCGCCGCGCTGATGCCGGATTTGGTCAGCCGCTCGGCTAGCGCGTCGGCGCCGTGCTTGGTGCGGGTGAACACCAGCACCTGGTGCCAGTTGTTATCGCCGATCAGGCGCACCAACAAATCGCGCTTGCGTTCGCGATCGACGTAATACAGGCACTGTGTCACACCTTCCGCCGTCGCGTTGCGGCGCGCCACTTCGACGCTGGCCGGATTGTCGAGCAGGCCCGTCGCCAGTTGGCGAATCTCGTCGGAGAACGTGGCGGAAAACAACAGGCTCTGCTTCTTCTTCGGCAGCAGCGCAAGGATCTTGCGGATGTCGCGGATGAAGCCCATGTCGAGCATGCGATCGGCTTCATCGAGCACGAGGATCTCGATGCCGGACAAATCGATGTTGCGCTGGTTGATGTGGTCGAGCAGGCGCCCCGGCGTGGCGACGACGATATCGACACCGGCCCGGAGGGCGCTGGTCTGCGGATTGATGCCAACACCGCCGAAGATCGGCGTCGAGCGCAGGGACAAATGCTTGCCGTAGGTGCGCACGCTCTCTTGCACCTGAATTGCCAGTTCGCGCGTCGGCGCCAGCACCAGCGCGCGCGGCTTTCGTTTGGTCGGCGCGCCGCCGTGGGAGAGCAGTTGCAACATCGGCAGAACGAAACCGGCGGTCTTGCCGGTGCCGGTTTGCGCCGCGGCCATCAGGTCACGCCCGGCGAGCACCACGGGAATGGCCTGCGCCTGGATGGGAGTTGGCGTGTCGTAGCCTTGATCGGCAACGGCAAGGAGAATCCCGGCATCGAGGCCGAGTTCGGTAAATTTCATGGGGTGACTCCTGGAATCGGCCTCACGTGCAGCCGATAGGGAATCGGCGGGGACACGAACCAGTCTAGGCAGAAACGATTTGGGGGGTGAAACGCGGCAGGAACAGCCCATCGCGATGCGCGGCAAACAGACTGTGGCAGGCGACGCGGGGCGGAGTGTATCACCTGCCGTCCCGCCAGCGCCGACTTTTGATTCCGGCCACGCCAAGCTGCCATAGAATTTGCCATGGACACGATGACGCCAAGTGAGCGAAGCGAGCGGATGTCCCGCGTTCGATCCGTTGACACCCAGCCCGAGCTCACGGTGCGCAAGTTGATGTTCGCCATGGGCTATCGTTATCGCCTGCATGACGGGCGTTTGCCGGGAAAACCCGACATCGTGCTTCACTCTCGTCGTAAGATCATTTTTGTTCATGGCTGTTTCTGGCATCGCCACCGGAACTGCCCCCTGGCCCGCATCCCCAAGTCCCGGAAGACATTCTGGATGTCGAAACTGGAAGGCAACCGGCTGCGCGATGGGCGGGTCAAGGCGGCGCTGCGGCGCGCCGGGTGGTCGGTGGCAACGGTGTGGGAGTGTCAATTAACAAACATCGGCAGGCTGGAGAACAGGTTGCGTCGATTCATGGAGTCCGGGAGCAATTGAACATGAGATCCATTGAACTATTTGCCGGCGTCGGCGGCCTCGCCATGGGTTGCGAACTGGCAGGCTTCACGCCCGCCGCGGTCATCGAATGGAACAAGTGGGCGTGCGAAACGATTCGCGAGAATCAAGAGCGCGCATATCCGCTAGTGCGCCATTGGCCCCTGCACGAGGGCGACGTGCGCGATTTCGACTGGAGCACGCTGACCGAGTCCATCGATCTCGTGACCGGTGGTCCGCCCTGCCAGCCGTTTTCGCTAGGTGGCAAGCATCGCGCACACGGCGACCGGCGCGACATGTTCCCGGCGGCCGTCGACTTCGTGCGCCGCTTGCGACCGCGCGCCTTCCTGTTCGAGAACGTCAAGGGACTGACCCGCTCGTCTTTTGCCAACTACTTCCAATACATCCTCCTGCAGCTCGAATTCCCCGAAGTCGTGGCGCGGGCGAACGAGGACTGGGAAGATCACCTGCGCCGCCTGCAAGCCGAAAAGTCGTCGGGGCTCCGGCGCCACGCGGGACTCATCTACAACGTCGTACCGACGCTGGTGAACGCCGCCGATTACGGCGTGCCACAACGGCGCGAGCGTGTTTTCATCGTCGGCTTTCGCGCCGACCTTGGCGTCGAGTGGTCGTTCCCTCGTCCGACGCACAGCCTCGACGCGCTGCTGCATGAACAATGGGTGACCGGCGACTACTGGCTCGGGCATGGCCTGCCACAACCACCCGTGCCGGAAAAACTTGCCACCAGGGTGCGCGCGCTTGAACAGTCCCTCCTGCCTCCCGTCGAGCGGCCTTGGCGCACCGTGCGCGATGCCCTCGCCGACCTCCCGGACCCAACACTGGCGGAAGGCGCGACCATTTCGGATCACCGGTTTCAGGGTGGGGCGAAAACCTATCCGGGCCACACCGGCAGTCCGCTCGACCTTCCCGCGAAAACCCTGAAAGCGGGCGATCACGGCGTGCCCGGCGGCGAGAACATGATGGTCCGTGACAACGGCGCTGTGCGTTATTTCACTGCCCGCGAAAGCGCCCGGCTGCAAACCTTCCCCGACGGCTACAGGTTGCACGGCACATGGACCGAGGCGATGCGGCAAATCGGCAACGCCGTGCCCGTGATGCTGGTACGCCATGTCGCCGCCAGCGTGGCCAGCCGCCTGATCGAGAACGAGGCACGACAACTCATGCGTATCACTGAAGCCAGGATGGCGAGCGCATGACTGCGGAAATCATCCCTTTCAACCCACTGGACAAGACCAACCTCGGCGCCAGTGTCGCCGACGCGCTGCTGGCGCGCCCGGCCATGCCGCTGGGCGAACTGGCGGAGTTTCAGGGCGCGGGCGTGTATGCGATTTACTACGGGGGGGTAAATTCAAGCCCTACGCCGTCCTGACGGCGCTGAACGCCGAAGGCCAGCACGCGCCGATTTACGTCGGCAAGGCCGTGCCGGCGGGAGCCCGCAAGGGCGGCGTGCTTGACCCGAAGCCCGGCCGGGTACTGTTCAGGCGTCTGGTGGAACACGCGGTCAGCATTCGAGCCTCTTCGAATCTGAACATCGCGGACTTTCATTGCCGCTTTCTCGTCGTCGACGACATCTGGATTCCACTCGGCGAATCCCTGGTCATCGCGCGTTTTTCACCAATCTGGAATTCACTGATCGATGGCTTTGGCAATCACGATCCGGGCAGCGGTCGTCATGCCGACACGCGGCCGCGCTGGGACGTGCTGCATCCCGGTCGCCCGTGGGCCGCGAACTGTCGGGATCGCAAGGAAAGCGCCAATGACATCGAGCGCGATGTCACTTCCTTTCTCGCCAATATAGTCGGCTAAACCTTCAGTTTTTCGCGACCCGCGCCGCCAGCATTTCCAGCATCCGGGTGACATTTTCCGGTTCGATATCCATGCCGAGTTCCAGCCCCGGATTCACGGCGATGGAAAAACCGGGTTCCATGCGTTCGACGATCCAGGCGAAGTCCGCCAGCAGGCCGCCGCTGTAACCCGGCATGTCGGCGAGGAAGGCCTTGGCGCGGTCCGGGCTGGTGAAGAGCACCAGAATCGCCTGCCCCGCCTCATCCTGAATGACCAGCGGCGTGGCCTTGGTGGTGAGCTGCAACCCCTTGATGCCGCTATCCCGGTCATCCTTGATGGGAATGAAGATTTGCTGGGTCAGCATCTCCTGCATGAAGGCATCGGCGGGCAGTTCGCCGTTGATGGCGGCCAGTAGCTTCTGCTCAAGTTCGTTTTTTGTTTCAATGGCTTGATCGCTCATGGCGTTTTCCTGAAAGGGGTTTCGGTGTCGATAGATGGGTGCGACCTGTGCTAGATTCAACCCGCACAACTCAAAATCCGCCGTTCTACCAACGCCGACTTTCATGCCCATAACCCACCGCACCGCGCCAAAAATCAATCGTAAAACCCCGCGCCCCAAGCGTTCCGGCAAGGCGGGCCTGCCGGCCGGCGCGCTGGTGCATCTGGGTGAGCAGAAGATCCAGCACGCGGCGATCGGCCTCATCGAATATGGCCCGGACGGGCTGACCGAAACGCACTTTGCCAATCTGGCCGCCTGCCAGGCCTGCACGCCGACCGGGCCGAAACTCTGGCTCAACGTGCATGGCCTGCACGAACCCGAGGTGATGCAGGAGATCGGCCGGCGCTTCAATCTGCACCCGCTGGTGCTTGAAGACATCCTCAACACCGACCAGCGGCCGAAGATCGAGGACTATGGCGATTACCTGTTCCTCGTCGCACGCTTCTTCAATTACGACGCGGCATCGCTAAGCACGACCTCGGAGCAGGTCAGCTTTGTCATCGGCAAAGACTTCGTGCTGACCTTCCAGGAGCGCCCGACCGGCAGCTTCGACCCGGTGCGGGAATGGCTGCGTCAGGACAAGGGGCGCATCCGCCAGCTTGGCGTCGACTATCTGGCCTATGCCCTGCTCGACACCCTGGTCGACCGCTACTTCGTCGTGCTGGAACAGATCGGCGAGCGCAGCGAAGAACTTGAAGAAGATCTGGTCGCCAAGCCCGATGCAGCCCTGCTGCACACCCTGCACCAACTCAAACGCGAAACCTTGACGCTGCGGCGCGCCATCTGGCCGCTGCGCGAAGTCATCAACACCCTGCAGCGGAACGACAGCCGCTTTTTCACGGCGGAAACCCAGCTTTACCTGCGCGACATCTACGACCACACGGTGCACCTGATCGAATCGCTCGAAGCGATCCGCGATCTCATTGCCGGCATGCTCGACATCTACCTGTCCGCCATCAGCAACCGCGTCAACAGCGAAGTCCGCGCGCTCACCGTGGTGGCCGTCCTCTTCATGCCCGCCACGCTGGTTTCGGGGATTTTCGGCATGAACTTCCACACCATGCCACTGCTCGACGACCCCGCCGGCTTTCTCTTCGCCATCGGCCTGATGGTCGGCGTGGCGGCCACGCTCTCAGCGATATTCTGGCGGCGGCGCTGGCTCGGCTGAGTTTGCCACCCTGCTACCGCCAGACTCTCCTGTTATATTTTTAGTAAATTAGTGCTATGGTGCGATGGTGCAATAAGCAATCGGGAGATTTCGATGACAACCATGACTACGCACCCCAGTGTCAAGGTGATCGGTGCCAACGGGCAGATTTCGCTCGGCAAACAGTTCGCCGGGCAGCAGGTGCTGGTGGAAGAGCAGGAGCCCGGCGTGTGGCTGGTGCGCACCGCCACGGTCGTTCCAAATAATGAGCGCTGGCTGCATCAGCCACGGGCCGCCGCCGATCTGCAAAATGCCCTGGCCTGGGCAGCGGCCAACGCGCCCGCCGATGCCAACGCGGAAGCCCTGCTGGAGAAGCTGAATGGTGCAACCTGACCCGGATGCAAGGCTCAGGCTCGACCTCAACAACCCCGTGTTTCAAGAGAACCTGCTGACGCTGCAAAAGCCGGAACGCCTCGCCGCGCTGAACACGCTCGGCAAACTGCGGCTGATGACCTGGAGTCAGGTCTACCGCGACAAGGGCTTGAAATGGGAAAAGATTGCCAGCGTCAAACCGCCGGCGGGCATCGACGCCATCTATTCCTTGCGCATCACGCAAGCGCGGCGGGCCACCGCCTACCGCGCGGGCGATTTCATCCGACTGCTGACCATTGCAGCCGATCACGACAGCACTTACAGCACGCAATAACCCACACGGCAACCCTCCCATGCACCATGAAACCTTCATCACGGGCAAGGATGCCGCGCTCGAAACCTCGATCGCCACCTTGCAGCACCGGCTGGCGCAGCTCGGCTTCCATGTCGAGGAACGCTCCTGGCTCAATCCCGTCGCGGGCATCTGGTCGGTGCATGTACGCGACCACGACTGCCCGCTGCTGTTCACCAACGGCAAGGGCGCGACGCAGCTGGCGGCGCTGGCCAGCGCGCTCGGCGAATTCTTCGAGCGCCTCGCCTGCAACTATTTCTGGACGCATTACTACCTGGGCGCGGACATCGCCAACCGCGACTTCGTGCATTACCCCGATGAGCAGTGGTTTGCGTTGCCGGACGACGGAACCTGGCCCGCCGGGCTGCTGTCGCCGGAGTTGCAGGACTTCTACAACCCGGAACACAGCATCGACGCCGCAACACTGGTCGACCTGAATTCCGGTAACGCCGCGCGCGGCATCTGCGCTCTGCCCTATGTGCGCCAGAGGGACAACGCGACCATCTGGTTTCCGGTCAATATCATCGGCAACCTGTACGTCAGCAACGGCATGTCAGCCGGCAACACGCCCGCCGAGGCGCGCACCCAGGCGCTGTCAGAGATTTTCGAGCGCCACATAAAATTCCGCGTCATCGCCGAGGGCCTCTGCCTGCCGGACGTGCCGGCGGAGGTCATCGCCCGTTATCCGCGCATCGCCGCCGACATCGCCGCGCTCGAAGCCGCCGGCTTCCGTCTTCTGGTCAAGGACGCCTCGCTGGGCGGCGCGTTTCCGGTGATGAACGTCACCCTGCTCAATCCGCGGGATCAGGGCTGCTATGCCAGCTTTGGCGCCCATCCGTGCTTTGAAGTCGCGCTGGAACGCGCGCTGACCGAACTCTTGCAGGGCCGCGCGCTCGACGCCCTGGGCGGCTTTCCCGAGCCCGGCTTCGACCTGGATGAAGTCGGCAGCAGCCCCAACCTCGAAATCCACTTTGTCGATTCGAGCGGCATCCTCCACTGGAACTTTCTCGGCGACACGCCTGACTTCGCCTTCCACGACTGGAATTTCAGCACCCCGGATGCCGCAACCGGGCACGACTGCGCCTGGCTGGTCGAGCGCATCCACGCCATGGGCCACGACATCCACATCGCTGATTTCGAGCAGCTCGGCGTCTATGCCTGCCGCATTCTCGTGCCGGGCCTCTCCGAAATCTATCCGCTCGACGATCTCGAATGGGAAAACAACAGCGTCGGCAACCGCTTCCGCGCCGCCATCCTGACCCTGCCCGATCTGGACGACGATGCCTACGCCGACCTGCTCGATACTCTCAACGACAGCGGCATCGACGACCAGCGGCTGGTCAGCGCGCTGATCGGGCTGGCGGCCGATGCCGGCACGCTCTGGGAAGACCTGCGCGTCGGCGAACTGAAAACCCTGCTGGCGCTGGCCGGAGGCCTGGAAGAAGGCATCCGCGAAGGACTCGAATGGATCCTGCATTTCGCGCAAATCAATCCAGAGCGCCGCCGCGTCTATCGCTGCATCGACACCATCATCCGGCTTGACGACGCGGAGCGCGCCGCCGCCTGCGACGACGCGCTCCGCCAGCTTTACGGCGCCGCCGTGGTGGAGCAGGCAGAAGCCCTGCTCGACGGCGAGCAGCGCTTCTCCGCCATTGCCGCGCCCGGCCTCGCCCTCAAGGGCTGCGCCATGCACCAGCAACTCCTGGCCGCCTACGACAAGGTGCATCGGACGCATGACCGCACTTGACACGCTGCGCCAGGTCTTCGGCTATCCGGCCTTTCGCGGGCCGCAGGCCGAGATCATCGACCACCTGACCAGCGGCGGCGACGCGCTGGTGCTGATGCCCACCGGCGGCGGCAAGTCGCTGTGCTACCAGATTCCTCCCCTGCTGCGGCCGGGCGTCGGCGTGGTGGTCTCGCCGCTCATCGCGCTGATGCAGGATCAGGTCGATGCCCTGCGTCAGGCGGGGGTGCGCGCCGCGTTTCTGAATTCGTCGCAGGATTACGCAACCGCAAGTGAAACGGAACGACAACTGCTGGCGGGCACGCTCGACCTGATCTACGTCGCGCCGGAACGCCTGCTGACCGAGCGTTTTCTCGGCCTGCTCGACCGCCTGAATGCCGCCGGCAACCTCGTCCTGTTTGCCATCGACGAAGCCCATTGCGTCTCGCAGTGGGGCCACGATTTCCGGCCAGAATACATCCAGCTTTCCGTGCTGCACGAGCGCTATCCCGCCGTGCCGCGCATCGCGCTGACCGCCACGGCGGATGCACTGACGCGCCGTGAAATCCTGCTGCGCCTCGGCCTGGACAACGCCCGCATCTTCATCTCCAGCTTCGACCGGCCGAACATCCGCTACCGCGTGGTCGAACGCAATAATCCCCGCCGCCAGTTGCTTGATTTCCTCGCCACGCATGAAAATGCTGCCGGCATCGTCTATTGCCTGTCGCGCAAGAAGGTCGATGAAACCGCCGCCTGGCTGGTCACGCAGGGCATCACCGCCCTGGCGTACCACGCCGGTCTCGACACGGCGACGCGCACCCGGCATCAACAGCGGTTTTTGCGCGAGGACGCCATCGTCATGGTCGCCACCATCGCCTTCGGCATGGGCATCGACAAACCCGACGTGCGCTTCGTCGTCCATCTCGACCTGCCGAAGAGCCTCGAAGCCTACTATCAGGAAACCGGCCGCGCCGGGCGCGACGGCGAACCGGCCGAAGCCTGGATGACCTATGGTCTCAACGACGTGATGATTCATCGCCTGCGCATCGACGAGTCCGATGCCGGCGAGGAACAGAAACGCGTCGAACGCGGCAAGCTCGACGCCCTGCTGGCCTGGTGCGAAACCGCCGAATGTCGGCGCACGCGCCTGCTGGCCTATTTTGCCGAAACCCGGGCAGAGCGCTGCGGCAACTGCGACACCTGCCTCGAACCGCCGGAACTATGGGACGGCACCCTGGCGGCGCAAAAAGCCCTGTCCGCGATCCTGCGCACCGGCCAGCGCTTCGGCGCGGGACACCTGATCGACCTGCTGCGCGGCAAAAACACCGAGCGCATGCAGCAGTTCGGCCACGACGCCCTGCCGACCTTCGGGGTCGGCGCCGATACCGACGAAGCCGGCTGGCGCTCGGTATTCCGCCAGATGCTGGCCGGCGGCCTGCTGCACGCCGATGCCGCGGCCTATGGCGCGCTCAAACTCACCGCGCTGGCCCGTCCGGTGCTGAAGGGCGAAACGGTTTTGCATCTGCGCCGCCAGATCACCCAAAAGTCGGCGCTGGGGGGACGGCGCAAGACCTCAACCGCAGCGCCCGCCGCCAGCAATCCAACCCTCTTCGAGGCCCTCCGCGCCTGGCGCGCCGAGCAGGCCAAAACGCAAGGCGTGCCTGCCTACGTGATCCTGCACGACAAGACCCTGCACGAACTCGCCGCCCGCACGCCGACGAATCAGGACGAACTGCTTGACGTCCCCGGCATCGGCCAGGCCAAGGCCGAGCGCTACGGCGCGACGCTGCTGGCGCTCATCGCGACCTAAGTCAGCCTGGTTTTTCGGGTATCCAACAAGACGGCCACTAGCCTTCCGCCCAAGCCGCCGACAGCAACTCTGCTTGCGCGAGCACGGTCTTGACCGCTTCATTCTGCAAGTCCGGCGGATAGCCGTACTTGTTCAGGATGCGTTTCACCATCACCCGAATCTTTGCCCGCGCGCCTTCACGCAGCGTCCAGTCGATCGTCACGCTCTCTTTCACCTGGGTGATGAGTTCGGCGGCGATGACCCTGAGCTTGTCGTCGCCCATGGCGATGACGGCGGATTCGTTGGCGGCGAGCGCGTCGTAAAAGGCGACCTCGTCGTCGGTCAGGCCGAGCGCTTCGCCGCGCTTGGTGGCGGCGTCGAGGTCCTTGGCGAGCTGGATCAGCTCTTCGATCACCTGCATCGTCGAAATGGCGCGGTTGTGATATGCGTTGAGAGTCTTCTTGAGCTTCTCGGAAAAGACTTGGGCTTGCACCAGGTTGCGTTTGGAGCGGACTTTGAGTTCGTCCTTGAGCAGCGCCTCCAATAGCTCGGCGGCGACGTTCTTGTGCTTGAGGCCACGCACTTCGGCGAGGAACTGATCGGAGAGGATGCTGATATCCGGCCTGGACAGTCCGGCGGCGGTGAAAACATCGATCACCTGGCCCTCGGTGGTGATCGCCTTGGAGACGAGCTGACGGATGGCAGCGTCGATCTGCTCCGGCGTCTTGCGGTTGTTGCTGCTCTGCTTGTTCAGCGCCGCCTGGATCGCCTGGAAGAAACTCACGTCGTCGCGGATCGCCGTCGCTTCATCGCTGGCTGCGCAAAGGGCGAAGGCGCGGGAAAGCTCTGCCACCACTTGCACCCAGCGCTTCTTGCCTTCTTCCTGTTCGAGAATGTGTTCCTGCCCGGCGGGGATTAGGGCAAGGCGCTCGGCGGGCTTTCCAATGGTCCATTTGCCCCACTCAAAGCCGTGCATCATGTCGCTGGCGATACCGTGCTTCTCCAGCATCACGGCGATGGCCTGCGCGGTGTCGAAGGTCGGGTTGCCCTGGCCGCCGCTCTCGGTATAGGTGGCGAGCGCGCGTTTGAGCTGATCGGCGAGGCCGAGGTAATCCACCACCAGACCGCCGGGCTTGTCGCGGAAGACGCGGTTCACCCGCGCGATGGCCTGCATCAGGCCGTGGCCCTGCATCGGCTTGTCCGCATACATCGTGTGCAGACAGGGCGCGTCGAAGCCGGTCAGCCACATGTCGCGCACGATCACGATGCGGAACGGGTCGCGGCTGTCCTTGAAACGGTTCGCCAGCGTGCGGCGCTTCTCCTTGCTGCGGATGTGCGGCTGCCAGTCCGGCCCGTCGTCGGCGCTGCCAGTCATCACCACTTTCAGCGTCTCCTCGCGCCACTCGGGGCGTAGCGCGATGAGCGCGTCGTAGAGGTCCACGCAGATGCGCCGGCTCATGCAGACGATCATCGCCTTGCCGTCCATCGCCTCGACGCGCTTCTCGAAATGCGCCACCAGATCGGCGGCGATCAGCGCGATGCGTTTCGGGTCGCCCACCAGCGCCTCCAGCGCGGCCCACTTGGTCTTGAGCTTCTCCTTCTTGGTCAGCTCTTCGCCTTCGGTGATTTCCTCGAATTCCGCGTCGAGCTTCGGCAGCTCGGCGGCATTCAGGCTCAGCTTGGAAATGCGGCTCTCATAATAGATCGGCACCGTGGCCTTGTCGGCGACGGCGCGCTGAATGTCGTAGATGGAAATGTAGTCGCCGAACACCGCCCGCGTGTTCGCGTCCGTCTTCTCGATGGGCGTGCCGGTGAAGCCGATGAACGACGCATTCGGCAAGGCATCGCGCAAGTTGCTGGCGAAGCCATAGGACATCTCGCCGGTCTGGGCATTCACCTTGCCACCAAAGCCATACTGGCTACGGTGCGCCTCATCGGCGATGACCACGATGTTCTGCCGCGTGCTCAAGCAGGGCATCGCTTCGCCCCTTTCCGCCATGAACTTGTGGATGGTCGTGAACACCACGCCGCCACTGGCCCGATTCAACAGCGCCCGCAAATCCTCGCGCCCGCCCGCCTGCACCGGCATCTGGCCGAGAATGTCGTGGCAACGCTGGAACTGGCCGAACAACTGGTCGTCGAGGTCGTTGCGGTCGGTCAGCACCACCAGCGTCGGGTTTTGCATCGCCGGATGCCGCACCACGCGCGCCGCGTAGAAAAGCATCGAAAAACTCTTGCCGCTGCCCTGCGTGTGCCAGACCACGCCCGCGCGACGGTCGCCCGGCTTGCCGCCATGCATGCGGCCCGCCCAATAGTTGCCCACGCTTTCGCTCTCGCGCAGAAGGTTGCGGTCGTCCATACCACTGGCGCGCACCGTTTCCTCCACCGCCGCATTCACCGCGTGGAACTGGTGGTAGCCGGCGATGATCTTGTGCAGCGCGCCCGAATCCGCGTCCTCCTCGAAGACGATGAAATGCTGGAGCAGATCGAGAAAGCGCTGCCGCTCGAACACGCCCTTGATCAACACCTCCAGTTCCAGGGTTTGCGGCGCCGCATCCTGCCGTCCGTCAATCGTGCGCCAGACCTTGAACCACTCCTGATTCGCCGTCATCGAACCCATGCGCGCCTGCAAGCCGTCGCTCACCACCAGCGCCGCGTTGTAATGCAGCAGCGAAGCAATCTCCGCCTTGTAGGTCTGGAGCTGCGCATAGGCGCTCCAGATCGTCGCGTCCTCATCGGCCGCGTTCTTCAGCTCGATCAAACCCAGCGGCAGCCCGTTCACGAAGACCACGATGTCCGGCCGCCGGTTGTGCTGCCCCTCGATCACCGTGAACTGATTCACCGCCAGCCAGTCGTTCGCCCGCGCATCCTCGAAATCGAGTAGCCGCGCATGATCGCCCGCAATGCTGCCATCGGGCCGTGAGTATTCCACCGGCACCCCGTCGCGCAGCATCCGGTGAAAAGCGCGATTAGTCTGCGTCAGCGAAGGCATGCCCACGCGCAGCACCTTGCGCAAAGCCTCTTCGCGCGCCTCATCGGGAATGGCCGGGTTCAGCCGCCGGATCGCCGCGCGCAAGCGCACTACCAGCACCACGTCGCCAAACGAACCCCGCTCCGCCGCCGGTTCGCCGGGCGCCATCTGCGGCCCGTGCCCGATGGCATAGCCCAGCTCCCCGAACCATTCGAGGGCAGCGTCTTCGACGGTGGATTCGTTGAGGCTCATGGCTTGGCGGCTTTGCGTTTAAGCAAGAAATTCATTTGAAATCAATTTGCTGTACGCAATGGCGATCATTTGTGCGGTTTGCGTTTAAACAAGAATTCAGGCCCAGAACGGCACGTAGTTTCGGTAGTGGGTTGAGGTCTGAGAAGGATCGGCGGGTTCAGCCGCTACGCGGCTTCCTGCAAGGTTTCGCTGACGTGTAGCCGCATCCAGCCGAGCACCACCAGATTGCGGATGGCACTCGCCACTGCGGTACGCTTCGCATCCGTGGCCCATGACTTTTTCCAGTCGAGGACATAGTCGTAAAGCTCCTGCTCGGCGACCTCGCGCCCTGGATTGGCCGTCTTCAACTGGCGGCTGGCGTAGAGCACGGTCAGCACCTCTTCCGCCTGGGCCGTGTTCTTGATGCGGCTGAACAAATCCACGGCCTTGGCAATTCTCTTTTCGTGGTGCTTGAGTACCTCGGCAAACTTATGGCGGTCCTGCTCGTATTGAGGTTCAACGCGCAGGGCCATCATCTGCCCAAGTGGCTCTTCCTGAACCCAGTTGCGATTGGCGAATTCATGCAGCGCCTGTTTCACCTCGTCGGCAAAGGGGCCGTAACTTCCCTTGCCGAACTGAAATTCGGTGCGAACGCCCATTTCCGTGAGCACGTAGCAAATTTTCTGGAAGATGGTTCGTCCCACCGGATTGGCGTAGGGCTGCTGGCCCAGTTCCCGCAGCACCTCGACTAGCGTTACCCACTCGGGGTTCAGTTTCTCGTGCTTGCGGCCTTTGCCCTCCAGCGTCATCTGGGTGGGTGCGGAGAGAAATTCTTCGGTCAACTCGTGCTTTGGCGTGCCGTAGGGGGCATATAACTCAATCGCAATCGGCAGACGATGGAGTTTGCCGTAGATCAACGGCCCCACCTCAGACCAATCCAGGCCACCGTTGCCGCAGCCCAGCGGCGGGAATGCAATGCTCTCGATACCCCACTCCGCGTAGTGTTTTACGAAATGATCCAGCCCGCTTTCGATATCCGCCAGTCGCGACGGCGAACGCCAGTGGCCTTTGGTCGGAAAATTGAGTACATGCCGGTCATCTGTTCCAGCAAACAGGTAAGGCTCGCCCAAGCGCACTTCCTTGCGCGCGCAACGCGCCGCGTAGTCGTCGAACAGGGACGGGAAGCGCTTTTTGAATTCCAGCGCCACCCCCTTGCCCATCACGCCGACGCAATTCACCGTATTGACCAGCGTTTGTGCCTGGCTCGCGAAGAGGTCGCCGATAAGTGCCTTGAACATGATTGGTCCTATGTCAGATCAGCGGAAGAATAACTGGGAATCGACGGCAATGGGAAGCAAAAATCCGGTCGCCGCAAGCCGCGCCGCCGCCGCCTGATCCACCACCCACGCGCCAGTCAGGAAGCGGCCTTCCACCCGGTGCGGCACCAGCACTTCGGCACACTTCCGGGAGCGATGGCGATAGTAGGCGACGGAATCGCCCGGATGCCGCCAGTCCAGCGCATAGATGTCGTCGAAATGCAGCAGGAGCCATTGGGCGGGACTCAAGAAGCGAACGTAATCGCTGGAGGCATTGCTGTCGGCAAACACTACCCCCGGCAGATCGCATACGGCGGTGGATACGCGCAGCACGCAAAGCTCAGCCGCCTGATCCTTGCGCTTGAACATCATCGGGTTGCGGGCATGGAAGTAGAGGTTCGCGTATTGGTGCAGCTTCAGCCCGCCCGGCACATGCTTCACGTCGCGCCGCTCCTGAATCGCCTCCATCGCCATCGACGCATGCGCCAGCTTCGATGCGCGCTCATGGGAGAGAATGCCGTGCGCCAGCACCGACGAAATGTTCGTCATCGGCATGATGCACTGGAATTCCTTGACGCGGCGGTGCATGGCTTGGGTGCGCCCTATGCGAGGCTAGCGGCTTCGGCCACACTCAACTCCCCGCTCAGCAGCTTCGGCAGCAGCGTGTCGCGCAGGGTGGCGAGGGTGCGGGATTGGTGGAGGTTGGCTGTGATTTGGGCGTAGAGCGGCGCGACTTTGGCGGTGAAGGCGGCCATCAATTCCTTCGGTGGCAAAACGACACGAATCGGGCGGAAGTTTTGTTTGCTGATTTCGGCGAAGGTCGTGCCGGTGGCACGGCTTTCGATCTCGGCCATGTTCGTCTGGCACCAGTTCAGCATGAAGAAGTTTGACGCGCGCTTGATGCACTTCATCGCGATGAATCCCTGATTGATGGCGACGGGCATGGCAGCAATGGCGAGGTAGCCGACCGGAGCACGGGAGGAAAGCAGCAACGTTCCGGCGGGAAGCAGGCCGGAGGATATCTTGGCAATGCCGGCGTCGGTAAGTTTGCGGTCGGTGTCGATGAGGACAGGCGCTTGGAGCGAAGAGAAATCCTTCGGAGTCGTCCAGTGGTGCGTACCCACCTCCCAATACTTCGGCTCTGCGGTGCTCGGCGTTCCGCCGCCGACGCAATCGACGACTTCACCGACAGGCTTGATGGTCCAGCCTTTCGGGATGTGCCCGGCCTGGGAGTCTTGAAAGTGTTCGGGAAAGAGCGTGGCAGTGACTGAGTCAAGGCCAACAGGTTTCCGCCCGTCGAGCTTGGCGCGGACGGGGTCGAAATCGACGAACCAACTCTGGAACAGCGCCCGCGCCATCGCCTCCAGCGTCGCGTTCATCCGCCGGTTCAACTCGATCTTGTCGTCCAGCGTGCCGAGGATGTGCGCGATGGCTTTTTGTTCTGGGAGGGGTGGGAGCCTGATTTTCATTGCCCGCTGATCGCGGAGGCTGACGTATTCCGCCATGTCGGTTTGACCAGCGACTCCCTTGTACTGGAGGAAGAACTCGCGCCCATTCATCCAGTAGAAAAGCCAGCGCGGATGAATGCGTGAAACGTCACCCGAGCGCCAGTAGCAGAGCTGCGGGGAGTAGACGAATTCCGGCGTCCCTTCGCGGACGAACGCGAAGCGACCAACAGTTCCTTTCGAGGTAAACACTACGTCGCCCGGTAGGCTGCGTTTCAGGCCAACCTTTGCGAGTGTGTGTGTCGGCACTCGGTCAGCATCATCAAAGTGAAATCCACCGTCAATGTTTCCAGCCCGCGCAAACGGAATGCCGATATTGGAAAGCTCGCTGTTCTTTGCGCGGTAGCCGTCGTTGATGAGCAACGCGCCATCGCGCAGCAAGTCTTCCACATCGTGCTGACCGAAGTCACCCGCCATAACCCAGCCCCCGCAGCTTTGCTGCATGAGCAACCAAATTCAGCCCCCCCTCAAAAGTCGGCGCTGGCGAGACGGCAATGGCTTCACTCGCCATGACCGATCTCCCTTCCAAGCTGCTTCAGGAAATTTTCCATGGCGGCCTTGTCGGGCATTTCCACGGCGTAGTTGGAGACGAAGAGGCTATTGGGCATATCGCCGAGGGCGAATTCGACGAGGGCCTGGTTTTTGCGGGTACATAGCAGAATGCCGACCGGGGGCTGGTCGCCAGCGGTCATTTCGTGCTTTTTGTAGTAGAGGCTGGCGATCTGGCGGCGCAGCTCGCGGACGGACCAGTTGCCCCGGATGCACTCGATCTCGTAGAACCGGCGCTGGGTTTCGTCGGGGAGTTCCAGCAGTTCGGTGAGGTGGGAAAAGGAAAGCCGTTGGAGGAGGTCGGGATGGCCTGGCGAAGATTCGGGAGACAGTGTCTCCCGTTTTGCCGGCGAGGCGAAATGTAGAAAGGGTTGAAGTGCAGAGGCTCCCGAGTGGGCGAGCAATTCGGGAGTCACTGTCTCCCGAATCTGCGGGTAGGTGGTATAGAGGAGTCGGAAACGGCGCAGTTCGCGTGTATCGACCCGTTTAAGACCCGCCGCAGCCAGCCTTTCTGCCAGCGCAGGCAATAAACGCTCGCCGTAAGCAGCCCGGTCGCGCCCCTGTTGCTCAAACTCTACGATGCGATGTCCGATGTACCAGTTCCGTAGCGTGAGGCCGATGTTGACGGCCTTGGTGGCAAACTCCTGCGCTTGCTGATGAATCTGGACAATCGAAACCACCAACGCCTCGAAGTTGCCGTTTGCCGAAGGGGCGGTGGATTTCTTTTTAGAAGCCATACCCCAGTCCTTTCAGGTTGGTGCGAATCGCTGATTCCAGTTTCGCGGACTCCTCGAACTGGGCGTGCAGTTCGGCGACGAGGCGCGGCATCTTTTCTTCGAAGGGTTCGCCATCGTCTTCGATTTCTTCGGCGCCGACGTAGCGGCCGGGGGTGAGCACAAAGCCGTGGGCGGCGATTTCCACAGTGGTAGCGGATTTGCAGAAGCCGGCGAGGTCGGCGTACGGTGTCGCCCCCTCTCCCCGGCCCTCTCCCGCGAGGGGAGAGGGGGAAAGGCGGTCGCCGCGCCAGGCGTGGTAGGTGGTGGTGATCTTTTGCAGGTCGGCGTCGGTCAGTTCGCGGTGGACGCGGTCGATGAGGGTGCCGAGTTTGCGGGCGTCAATGAAGAGGGTTTGTTGGCGGCGGTTGCGGAAGCCGCGTTTGGCGTCGGCGCCTTTGTTTTTCGTGACGAACCACAGGCAGACGGGAATCTGCGTGCTGTAGAAAAGCTGGCCGGGCAGCGCGACCATGCAGTCCACCAGGTCGGCTTCAATGAGGGCGCGGCGGATGTCGCCTTCGCCGGACTGGTTGGACGACATGCTGCCATTGGCGAGCACAAACCCCGCCATGCCTTGCGGAGAGAGGTGGTGGATGAAGTGCTGTACCCAGGCGAAGTTGGCGTTGCCCTTGGGCGGGACGCCGTACTGCCAGCGCACGTCGTCGTCGCGGCGGTGCCAGTCGGAATCGTTGAAAGGCGGATTGGCGAGCACGTAGTCGGCGCGCAGGTCGGGATGCAGGTCGCGGCGGAAGGTGTCGGCGTGCTCGGGGCCGAAGTCGGCCTCGATACCGCGCAGGGCGAGGTTCATCACGGCGAGGCGGCGCGTGGTGGCGTTGCTCTCCTGGCCGTAGATGCTGATGTCGCCGAGCTTGCCGCCGTGGGATTCGACGAACTTTTCGGACTGCACGAACATGCCGCCGGAGCCGCAGCAGGGGTCGTAGATGCGGCCTTTGTAGGGGCCGAGCATCTCGACCAGGCAGCGCACGACGCAGGACGGGGTGTAGAACTGGCCGCCGTTCTTGCCCTCGGCGCTGGCGAAGCGGGTGAGGAAATACTCGTAAACGCGGCCGAGCAGATCGACCGAGCGGTGGGTCTTTTCACCCTCGCTGGCGGCGGTGAGGGTGATGGTGGCGATGAGGTCGATGAGTTCGCCGAGGCGCTGCTTGTCGAGGCCGGGGCGGGCGTAGTCCTTGGGCAGGACACCTTTAAGGCGCGGGTTGTCGCGCTCGATGGCGACCATGGCGTCGTCCACGATCTTGCCGATGGTGGGTTGCTTGGCCGATGCCTGAAGGTGCGACCAGCGGGCGTCGGCAGGCACCCAGAAGACGTTCTCGGCCTTGTATTCATCGGGGTCTTCGGGGTTCGCGCCGGCGTAGTCCCCCTGGCCGCCGAGGAGCTTTGCGCGGTGTTCCTCGAAGGTGTCGGAGATGTACTTGAGAAAGATGAGTCCGAGGACGACATGCTTGTATTCCGCCGCGTCCATGTTGTTGCGCAGCTTGTCGGCGGTGAGCCAGAGCTTGGCTTCGAAGCCAAGATTGGCGGATGAATCGTTTTTCTTGGTTGGCGTTTTCGCCATCAGGTTGCCTTCTGCCGAGTGAGGGTGTTCGTGGGCGACATAAGCACGATGTGCACGATGTCCACGGTATTTTACCCGCGTTTCCTCCGCAGTCCGGGCGAGAGAAAGCCGGGAGGGACGGGACTAACCCTGTCCGCCAAACACATCCCGCCGCGCCGCCGCGGCGGTCGCCACGATGGCCGGATGGGTCAGGCGGCGCTCGGTGGTGATGGCATAGAGTTGTTCGACCACCGCATCGATGCAGCCCAGCGCCGTGACCTGGTATTGCTCGCAGACGCTGGCGGCGATGGCGGTCGGCGCGACGAACAGGCCGACGCCGGCCTGGCCGAAGGATTTCATCAGGGCGCTGTCGTCAAATTCGCCGACGATGCGGGGCCGCAGCGCATTGGTCTCCAGCCACTGCAGCAGCTTCGGACGAATGATGGCGTCCTCGCCCGGCAGCAGGAACGGCGCATTGTCGAGCAGCGCCGGAAAGCTGCCGGCTAGTTCCCGCGTCAGGCTCGGGGCGCCGAACACGGAGAGTCCGCTCTCGCCGAGCAGATGGCTGAAGCCCCGCACGTTCAGATGCGGCGGCATGGGCCGGTCGGCGATGATCATGTCGAGCCGATGCACGGCCAGTTCCGCCAAAAGCGAGGCCAGCCGCCCCTCGCGGCAAATCAGCCGCACCGGTTCAGCGAGCTTGAGCGCCGGCTCGACCAGTCGATAGGCGACCGACTTCGACACGGAATCGGCAATGCCGACGCGGAACGGCAAGATCTTGGTCGCCTTCTGGTCGCGCAGCACTTCAAGGAGTTCATCGCCCAGGGTGAAAATTTGTTCGGCATAGACGAGGATGCGCCGCCCGGCGTCGGTCAGTTCGAGGTTGCGGCCGACACGGCGGAACAAATCGACGCCCAGCGTCGCCTCGAATTCGCTCAACTGCCCGCTGATCGACTGCGGCGCCAGGTGAATCTGCTCGGCGGCGCGGGCAATGCTGCCGGTCTTGGCAACCATCCAGAAATAGCGCAAATGCTTGAAGTTGAGTGTGGCCATGGCGTCCCGCGAATCGATTGTTTGGGTTCAATGTATCATTTCGCCGCATGAACAATACCGCCAAACCCAACCCGCTGATCGAACTGACGATCAACCTGATCATCCCCTCGCTGATCCTGATGAATCTGAGCGACCCGGAGGATCTCGGCCCCATCAAGGCGCTGCTGCTGGCACTGGCTTTCCCGCTGTTCTGGGGCGCGCGCGACCTGATCGGCAAAGGCAAGATCAACCCGATTGCGACACTCGGCCTGATCAGTGTTCTGTTGACCGGCGGCATCGGCGTCTTGCATCTGGATGTGCAATGGCTGGCCGTCAAGGAAGCCGCCATCCCGGGCCTGATCGGCGTGGCAGTGGCCATCTCCGCCCACACCCGCTACCCGCTGGTGCGCGTGCTACTGTTCACGCCCGCCCTGCTGAATGTCGAGTTGATACAAACGAACCTGGCGGAACGCGGCAATACCGACACCTTCGAAACCCGCCTGAAAATCGCCACCTGGATGTTGTCCGGTTCGTTTTTCTTTTCCTCGGTGATGAATTACCTGCTCGCCGTCTGGATCGTCACCAGCCCATCTGGCACGCCGGCCTTCAATGAAGAACTCGGACGCATGAACCTGCTGAGCTATCCGATGATCGCCCTCCCCGCGACGGTGCTGATGATGGCGGTGCTCTACTATTTGTCGCGCGCGATCCGCGAACTTGCCGGACTCTCGCTCACCGATGTGCTGAATCAATGAGGAAACAATAGATTCATGGACCTGACCATTATCGCCCTGTTCGTCCTCGGCCTGGTGCTGCTCGTCGCCGGCGCCGAATTTCTGGTGCGCGGCGCCGCGCGTTTGGCGTCCCGCCTCGGCATCTCGCCGCTGGTGATCGGCCTCACCGTGGTCGCTTTCGGCACCAGCGCGCCCGAGCTCGCGGTAAGCGTGCAGGCCGGGCTCGTCGGCCAGTCCGACATCGCGGTGGGCAACGTCGTCGGCAGCAATATCGTCAATGTGCTGCTTATCCTCGGCCTCGCGGCGCTGATCGTGCCGCTGGTGGTGTCACAACAACTGGTGCGCATCGACGTGCCTCTCCTGATCGGCGCTTCGGTGCTGTTCCTGCTGATGGCGCGGGACGGCCGTATCGGCCGCTTTGACGGCTTCCTGCTGTTTTCCGGCGTCGTCGGCTATACCCTGTTCGCGATCATCCAGAGCCGCAAGGAAAGCGCGCAAATCGAGGCTGAGTATGCACAGGAATTTGGTGATGGCGGCAAAATCGCCGGAGCGCTGCCGCTGCAGATCGGGCTGATCGTCGCCGGGCTGGCCATGCTGGTGCTAGGCTCGCATTGGCTGGTGGGCGGCGCGGTGGCCTTCGCACGATATTTCGGCATTTCAGAACTGATCATCGGCCTGACCATCGTCGCCATCGGCACCTCGCTGCCCGAGCTCGCCACCTCGATCATCGCCGCGCTGCGTGGCGAACGGGACATCGCGGTCGGCAACGTCGTTGGCAGCGGCATTTTCAATCTGCTGGCGATTTCCGGCATTGCCGCGCTGGTTACCCCGGGCGGACTGACCGTCGCGCCAGCGCTGATCCACTTCGACATTCCGATCATGATCGTCGCGGCCTTTGCCTGCCTACCGATTTTTGCCAGGGGCCATCTGATTCCGCGCTGGCAGGGCGCCCTGTTCGTTAGCTACTATGTCGCCTACACGACCTACCTGATTCTCGATGCCACCCGCCACGCGCTGCTGCCGGCCTTCAGCGGGGCAATGATCGGTTTCGTGCTGCCGCTCACCGCGATGACGCTGATGGTGGTGCTGGTGCGTCAGCGGGCCGCATAGCCCCCGTCGCGCCTTTCTCCCACTCCCGCCGATATGCGGCGCGGGCTGCTATGATGAATGCGGACGCACCGCTTTACTGAAAACGCAGGCAAACCCAGCCGGGTTGAATCGTCGTCACCGGCTGTTGTCCGGTTCGGAGGGAGAAACATGGCACGATGGCTTCTGTTGTTGCTGCTGGCCCTGCTCGGCACGCAGTCAGCGTGGGCGGCGGGCGTTTCCGTGCTCACCGTGAAGGGCGCCATCAGCCCGGCCAGTGCCGATTATCTGTTGCGCGGCCTCGACAAGGCGGCAGAGGCCCGCGCCACGCTGGTGGTGATCGAGATGGATACGCCGGGCGGACTGGATAGCTCGATGCGCGACATCATCAAGGCCATCCTCGCCTCCCGCGTGCCGGTCGCCACCTATGTCTCGCCCCAGGGCGCGCGCGCGGCCAGCGCCGGCACTTACATTCTTTATGCCAGCCACATCGCCGCGATGGCCCCGGCCACCAATCTGGGCGCGGCCACGCCGGTGGAACTGATGCCCAGCCCGGCCCCGACCCCGGATAAACCCGCCGACAAGAAGGAAAATAAATCCGCGCCGCCGCAAGATGCGAAGGCCAGCAAGGCCATCAGCGATGCCGCCGCCTACATCCGCAGCCTGGCCGAACTGCGCGGGCGCAATGCCGACTGGGCGGAAAAGGCGGTGCGCGAGGCGGTCAGTCTGTCCGCCGAGGCGGCGTTGAAGGCAAAGGTGGTGGATGTGCTGGCGGTCGATCTGGCGGACCTGCTGAAGCAGATCCATGGCCGCAAGGTGAAGCTGGCGAGCGGAGAGATTACGCTCGACACGGCGGGGCTGACGATCACCCGGATCGAAGCGGACTGGCGCACTCGCCTGCTCGCCGTCATCGGCGACCCGAGCCTCGCCTACCTGCTGCTGATGCTCGGCATCTATGGGCTGATCTATGAATTCATGAACCCCGGCATGCTGTTTCCCGGCGTGGTCGGCGGCATCTGCCTGCTGCTCGCCTTGTTCGCGCTGCAAGTCATGCCGATCAACTACGTCGGGCTGGGGCTCATCGTGCTTGGCATCGCGATGATGGCGGCGGAGGCATTTCTGCCCAGCTTCGGCGTCCTGGGTCTGGGCGGCATCGCCGCCTTCGTGCTCGGCTCGGTGTTGCTGATCGACACCGACCTGCCCGATTATGGCGTTCCCTGGGCATTGATCGTGCCGCTGGCCGTCACTTCCGCCCTGTTCAGTTTCGCGGTCGGCGGCATGGCCTTGCGCGCCCGGCAACGTCCGGTGCTCACCGGCGGCGAGGAATTGCCGGGCATGGAGGGTGTCGCCGAGGAAGACATCGACAGCACTGGCTGGGCGCGCGTGCATGGCGAACTATGGCGAGTACAAAGCCGCGTGCCGCTGATGCGCGGGGCGAAAGTGCGGGTCACGGCGCGGCACGGCCTGATTCTCGAAGTGGAACCGATCAACTCGACGAACAAGGAGAACGATCATGTTTGACATCGGCTGGCTTACCCTACCGTTACTGGTTCTGGCGCTTCTGGCATACAGTTTTCGCATCCTGCGCGAATACGAACGCGGCATCGTGTTCATGCTCGGCCGCTTCTGGAAGGTGAAAGGGCCGGGGCTGGTGGTCGTGCTGCCGGGTATCCAGCAGATGGTACGGGTGGATCTGCGCACGGTGGTGTTCGACGTGCCCAGCCAGGATGTGATCTCGCGCGACAACGTCTCGGTGAAGGTGAACGCGGTGGTGTATTTCCGCGTCATCGATCCGGCCAAATCGATCCTGCAGGTGGAGGACTACATCAATGCCACCAGCCAGCTCGCCCAGACTACCCTGCGTTCGGTGCTGGGCAAGCATGAACTGGACGAGATGCTGGCCGAGCGCGAGACCCTCAACGTGGACATCCAGCAGGCCCTGGACGCCCAGACCGACGCCTGGGGCATCAAGGTCTCCAACGTTGAGATCAAGCACGTGGACATCAACGAAACCATGGTGCGCGCCATCGCCCAGCAGGCCGAAGCGGAGCGCGAGCGGCGCGCCAAGATCATCCACGCGGAAGGCGAATTGCAGGCATCCGAAAAGCTGCTGGCGGCGGCGGAAATTCTCGCCCGCCAGCCGCAGGCCATGCAGTTGCGCTATCTGCAAACGCTTGCCGCCATTGCCGGCGACAAAACCAACACTATCGTTTTCCCGTTACCCGGCGAATTTCTGGACCTGCTGCGCCCGAAACTGCCGGAGGGCAAAAACTGACCGGCAGTCGGCAAGCGGCTGCCATGAAAGTCGGCGCTGGCGGGACGGCGCCATGATCCGCGCCAGCGCACTGCGCGGCCTGTGCTTCACCCTGCTCTGGTGGGTGCTGGCCGAAGGCCGACTCGACGCCTGGTGGCTCGGCGCGGCAGGCGTCGCGGCGGCGACCTGGGCGAGCCTGCGCCTCGCGCCGCCGGGCGGGCGCGGTATCCGCGCCGGGGCGCTGCTCGCCTTCCTCGGTTTCTTCGTATGGAACTCGGTGCGCGGCGGCTGGCAGGTGGCGCTGCTCGCCTTGCGGCCGCGCCCCGATCTTGCCCCGGCGGTACTCGAACTTGCGCTCGATCTACCGCCGGGCGCCCCGCGCCTGCTGATGCTCTACGCCCTGAGCCTGATGCCGGGCACACTTGGCGTGCGTCTCGACGCGGCTACGTTGCGGCTGCACCTGCTCGACGCGCGCTTGCCCGTGGAGCGCGAGGCGCGCACGCTCGAAGCCCACATCGCACGGCTGTTCGGGGTATCGCCATGAGTCTCGGCGTCGCGCTGTTCCTGCTCGTCAATCTCGTCGTGGCGCTGATCGCCGCCGCGCGCGGGCCCACGCCGGCCGACCGCATGCTCACCGCCCTGCTGTTCGGCAGCACCGGCGTGGGCGTGCTGGCGCTGTTGGCGCACGCCATGGGCATGCCGGCACTCGTCGATGTGGCGCTGACACTGGCCTTGCTGGCCGCGATTGTGGGGATCGCCTTTGCCCGCCGCGCCTGGCACGGTAAGACGCCGGATGATTGAGCGCGCCAGCGACCTCCTGCTGCTGGTTGGCGCCTTCTTCTACTTCGCCGGCACCGTCGGCCTCGTGCGTTTTCCCGATGTCTATACGCGGCTGCACGCGCTCGCCAAGGCCGACAACCTCGGCCTTGGCTGCGTGCTCGCCGGGCTGGCCCTGCAGGCGGAAAGCCTCGCCGCCGCGCTGAAACTACTGCTGATCTGGCCGCTGGCGCTGGCGGCGAGCGCGGCGGTAAGCTATGCAATCGCGCACCGCGCCGCGGCGCTCGGCGTAGCGCCCTGGCACAAGGAGGAACGATGAACGTTGACCTCGCCTTCGACCTGCTGCTCGCCGCCGCGCTGTTGTGGAGCGCCTGGCGCACGCTGGCGACACCGGACATCTTTCGCGCGGTGATCCTTTTCATCGTCTTCGGCCTGCTCCTGACGCTGGCCTGGGCGCGCCTGGCGGCGCCCGACATCGCCCTCGCCGAAGCCGCCATCGGCGCCGGCCTCACCGGGGCGTTGCTGCTTGACGCGATCGGCGTGCTGCGCGGCAGGAAGAAACCGTGATACGCAGCGCCGTGGTCATTCTCGCCGCGCTGTTCGCCGCAGCCTTGATCGTGGCGTTCCTCGACCTGCCGCCCGCCGAAATCGACCTGCCTGCCGCTGTTACTGCAAACATGGCTATAAGCGGCGTCGATCATCCGGTCACCGCCGTGCTGCTCAACTTCCGCGGCTACGACACGCTGCTCGAAATCGGCGTGCTGCTGTTGGCGTTGATTGTCGTACTGGCCGTCGCCCCGCGGGAGGAGGTCGCCGCGCCCCTTGTTGCATCGGCCGCCGATCCGGTGCTGCAAACCCTCGCGCGCATCGCCGTGCCGCTGATGTTGCTCGCCGCCGTCTATCTGCTCTGGGCGGGCGCGCACCAAACCGGCGGCGCCTTTCAGGCCGGCGCGGTACTGGCCGCCGCCGCCGTGTTGCTGCATCTAGCCGGCTTGCTGCCGGGCTGGTCGGCACCCGGACTGTCACTGCGCGGGGGACTCGCGGCCGGCTTCCTCGTCTTCCTCGCCGTGGCCGCCGCGCTGTTGACCGAAGGCGCGCTGCTCCAGTATCCGCCCGCCTGGGCCGGTGCACTGATTCTGCTCGTCGAGGCGACACTCGCTGTCTCGCTCGGGCTGATCCTCGCCGGGCTGTTCCTGTTCCTGTCATGAGCACCGGACTGATCTTCGCCTGCGGCGGCGCCATCCTCTTCGTCATGGGGGTGGCCGGCGTCATCCTGCACGACCATCTCCTGCGCCGCATTCTCGCCTTCAATCTGATGGGCAGCGGCGTCTTCCTCGTCCTCATCGGCCTCGCCCAGCGCGGCGGCGTGCCCGACCCGGTGCCGCAGGCGATGGTGCTCACCGGCATCGTCGTCGCCGTCGCCGCCACGGCGCTCGCGCTGACGCTGGCACGGCGGCTGTTCGCGCTGACGGGCGGCTACACCCTGCCGAAGGATGGTGATGAGTGATCCGCTGGTCTGGCTGATCCTGCTACCGCTGTTCTGGGCGACCGGCGCCTTTCTCTTCCCCACGCGCGGCGCGTGGCTGGCGATCGGCGGCACGGCCGTGCAGCTCTGGCTCGCGCTGGCGCTCGCCGCGAAAGTCGGCGCTGGCGGGACGGCGACGCATGCCGTCGGCGGCTGGGGAGCGCCGCTGGGCATCGACCTCGCGGCCGACGGCCTGGCGGCGCTGCTGCTGGTTCTTGCCCAGTTCGTCGCGCTGCCGCTATTCCTCTACGCGCGCGACTACTTCGCGGGGAAAGCGCCCGCGTTCTGGCCGCTCGCCGGCTTCCTGCTCGCCGGCATGAACGTGCTGTTCCTCTCCGCCGACCTGTTCAATCTCTATGTCGCGCTGGAACTCGTCGGGCTGGCCGCCGTGGGCCTGGTGGCGCTGGGCGGCGGGGCCGGGCCGCTCGCGGCGGCGCTGCGCTATCTGTTCGCGACGCTGGTCGGTTCGGGGCTGTACCTGCTTGGCGTGGCGCTGGTCTACGGCACCTACGGCACGGTGGCGCTGGCAACGCTGACGCCGCTGGTGACGGCCGACGCACCGCGCGCCGTGTGGCTCGCCGCCGGTCTGCTGCTGGTCGGGCTGATGATCAAGACGGCCCTGTTTCCTTTCCACTATTGGCTGCCACCGGCCCACGGCGGCGCACCGGCGCCGGTGTCGGCGCTGCTCTCGGCGCTGGTGGTGAAGGCCTCGTTCTATCTCATCCTGCGCCTCTGGCTGGGCCCGTTTGCGCCATTGGCCGTCGCTGCCGCGTGGCTGCCTGCGCTCTTGGGCGGCGCGGCGATCCTCTGGGGTTCGTGGCGGGCGATCCGCGCCGAACGGCTCAAGGAACTCGTCGCCTGGTCGACGGTGGCCCAGCTCGGCTACCTGTTCCTGATCTTTCCGCTCCTGGGCGCCGACGGACTGGCCCTGCACGCCGGCGGCATGCAGGTGGTGGCCCACGGGCTCGCCAAGGCGGCGATGTTCGCGGCAGCCGGCGTGGTGATCCAGGTCACCGGCCGCGATGCCGTCGCCGACGTGGCGGGTGTGGCGAGCCGTTTGCCAGTGACCCTGTTCGCCTTCGGTCTGGCCGGGGTGACGCTAATGGGTTTGCCGCCTTCGGGCGGCTTCCTCGCCAAGTGGCTGCTGATCGACGCGGCGCTGGCGCACGGCCGCTGGGACATGGTCATCCTCATCCTCGTCGGCGGGCTGCTGACGGCTATCTATGTATTTCGCGTGCTGCGCCAGGCCTTCCTGCTGCCGCCCAGCAGCGAACGGCGGCGTGTCAAGCACCGGCCGGTGGCGATCCTCGAATGGACAGCCTTCGCGCTGGCAGCCGCGAGCGTGCTGGTCGGCCTGCGCGGCATGGAGATCGTGCGGCTGCTGGGAGCGGTCGCATGACGATCAACGAATGGCTGCCGCTGGCGGTGATCGCCTCCTCGCTCGTGCCGGGGCTGGTGATCTTCGCGCTGCCGGAGCGGCGCATCCGCCTGCGCACCGGCCTCAACCTGTTTGCCGCGCTGGCCAAGCTCGCGCTGGTCGGCATGCTGCTTGTCGGCGTGGCGGCCGGCGAGGACTACGCCTTCCGTTACACCGTGCTGCCGGGCGTCGATCTCGCCTTCAAGGCCGATGCGCTGGCACTGCTGTTCGTCTCGCTCTCTGCCGTGCTCTGGCTGTTCACCACGCTCTACGCGATCGGTTATCTGGAGAAGGCGCCGCACCGCTCGCGCTTCTTCGGCTTCTTCAGCCTCTGCGTCACGGCCACCATGGGCATCGCCATGGCGGCCAACCTATTCACCTTTTTCATCTTCTACGAGCTGCTGACGCTGGCCACCTTTCCGCTTGTCGTGCATCGCGGCACCGCGCAGGCGATGCGCGGCGGCACGATCTATCTTGCCTACACGCTGGTCGGCGGCGCGCTGCTACTGGCCGGCATCGTCTGGCTCCACGACCTGCTCGGCCACACCGAGTTTGCCCACGGCGGCGTGCTCGCCGTTCTGAACGATGCGCCGCGCTGGCAGTTGCAGGCGATTTTCCTGGTGCTGATCGCCGGAGTCGGCGTCAAGGCGGCCATCGTGCCGCTGCACGGCTGGCTGCCGCAGGCGATGGTGGCGCCGGCGCCGGTCTCGGCGCTGCTGCATGCCGTGGCGGTGGTAAAGGCCGGGGCCTTCGGCATCGTGCGCATCGTCTACGAGGTATATGGCATCGAGTTCGCGCAGTCGCTGGACCTGCTCGCCCCGCTGGCCGTCTGCGCCGCCGTCACCATCCTCTGGGGCAGCTTCCGTGCGCTGTTTCAGAATGATCTCAAGAAGCGGCTCGCCTATTCCACCATCAGCCAGGTGTCCTACATCGTGCTCGGCGTCGCCCTGTTCGGTCCGCTCGGCACGGTCGGCGGGCTGGTGCATCTGGTGCATCAGGGCATCATGAAGATCACGCTGTTTTTCTGCGCCGGCAACTACGCTGAAACGCTGGGCATCCACAAGGTGAGCGAGATGAACGGCAGCGGGCGGCGCATGCCCTGGACGACGCTGGCTTTCAGCATCGGCGCGCTGGGCATGATGGGCGCGCCGTTCACCGCCGGGGCGGTCAGCAAGGCCTGGCTGATCGATGGCGCCAATGCAGCGCACATGGGCTGGGCGGTGTGGGTGTTGTGGACCTCGAGCCTGCTCAACGCCGCCTACTTCCTGCCGATCCTCTGGCGCGCGTGGTTCAAACCGCTGCCCGCCGCCTGGCCCGACGAACACATCCCCGCGCGCGGCCGGCGTGAGACCGCCTGGCTGCTGCTCCTGCCGCCGCTGTTTACCGCCGCCGCCGTGCTGGTTGCGGGCCTGTTCGCCGACGCGGCCTGGAGTCCGCTCGCCTGGGCGCAACTGATTGGCGGGCGCGAGTATTCGCAGGGAACCCCATGAATCCGCTGGCGGCAGGTTTCATGATCAGGGCTGGCATCTGCCGCCATGAAAGTTAGCGGTATCATTCTGCCAAGGGAGAGACACCGATGAAACCGCTTGCCAGAGCTTTCGCCACCACCGATCTTCCCGCCCATCGTGCCACGCCGCTTATCCCACGCGAAACTCAAATGAAGCTGACGCTCACCTTCCTTGGCGCCGCACGCGAAGTCACCGGTTCCAGCTATCTGCTGGAAGCCGACGGACTGCGCTTTCTGGTGGATTGCGGCATGTTTCAGGGCGGGCGCGAGACGCGCGCGAAAAACCACCAGGCCTTCGGCTTTGATCCCGAGACAATCGCTTTCGTCATCCTCACCCACGCCCACATCGACCACTCCGGCCTGCTGCCCCGCCTCGTGGCCCGCGGCTTCAAAGGCCCGATTTTCGCCACCCGCGCCACCTGCGACCTGCTGGCGGTGATGCTGCCGGATGCGGGACACATTCAGGAAAAGGAAGCGGAACGCGAAAATTACCGGCGCTTCAAGTCCCGGAAACCGTCGAAAAACACCCGCAACGAAATCGCGCCGCTGTACACCGTGGAGCAGGCGCGCAGCTGTCTGAAGCGGCTGAAAGCGGTGGATTACGACACGGCAATCGCGCCGCATCCCTCTGTGCAATGCATCTTCCGCGACGCCGGGCATATCCTCGGCTCGGCCATCGCGGAAGTCTGGGTGGGCAAGGAGGCACAGCAGCGCAAGATCGTTTTTTCCGGCGATCTTGGCCAGCCGGCGCGACCACTGGTGCGCGACCCGACGCCGATCACCACCGCCGACTGGCTGGTGGTGGAGTCGACCTACGGCAACCGGCTGCACAAGAGCATGTCGGACACCGAGGACGAGCTGACGCAGGCCGTCAATGACACCATCGAGAAGAAGGGCGGCAACCTCATCGTTCCGGCCTTCGCCGTGGGGCGCGCACAGGAAATACTTTATCTGCTGGCCGACCTGACCCGGCAGGGGCGCATCCCCAAGCTCAGCGTCTATGTCGACTCCCCGATGGCGACCGCCGCCACCGAGGTCACTTACAAGCACATGGCGCTGCTGGACACAGAAACCCACGCACTGATGGGCAAGCATGGCGGCATTGAACATTTCCGCAAGCTGGCCTTTGTCGAGGACGTCGAAGAGTCGATGGCGCTCAACAAGGTCAAGGGCGGCGCGGTCATCATTTCCGCCAGCGGCATGTGCGACGCGGGTCGCATCAAGTACCACCTGCGGGAAAATCTGCCGCGTCGCGAGTCGACGCTTCTCATCACCGGCTTTCAGGCGGCGGGCACTCTCGGCCGACGTCTGGTGGATGGCGCCAAGCGGGTGAGGATCGGCGGCGAGGAAGTTCCGGTCCGGGCCGAGCTGTACACGCTGGGCGGTCTCTCCGCCCACGCCGACCAAGCCGCGCTCATGAACTGGCTCGGACATTTCCGCACGCCGCCCAAGAAAACTTTTGTGGTGCATGGCGAAGCAGAAACCGCGCTGGGCTTTACCGCGCTCATCAAGGAAAAACTCGGCTGGCAAGCCGAAGCGCCGCTGACCGGACAACGCGTCACTCTGTCCCGAACCGGCAGTCCATCGGCATGATGCGACGGCCGGCGCTTCCCTTACTGCTGTTGCTGCTTCTGCTGGCCGGCTGCGCACCGGTGCGCCACTACGAGGCCGCGCTGGTGTTGCAGGATATCGCCGCCGCTCAGGGCGCTTCGCGGCTCAAACAAACGACTGCCGCGCCAGTGCGCAAATCCATCGCCTATACAGTGGATGGACGGGAACGGCGCGGCGATCTGTATTTGCCCGCCAAGTTGCCAGGCAATCTGCCCGCAAACATTCGCGCCGCCATTGTCGCCGTGCCCGGCGCGGTGCCGCTGGGCAAGGACGACCCGCGCCTGGCGGCCTTTGCCATGACCCTCGCGCGCGCCGGTTTTGCGGTGCTGGCGCCCGATCTCGCCGGTTTCCGGCAACTCGCGGTGCGCCCCACGGACGCCCGCGAGATCGCGGATGCCTTCAGTTATCTGGCGAGCCGCACCGACCTCGCTCCAGAGGGCCGCGCCGGAATGTTCGCCTTCAGCTATGCGGTCGGCCCGGCCGTCCTCGCCGCGCTGGAGCCCGACATCCGCGCAAAGGTGCGCTTCGTCGTCGGCCTGGGCGGCTACCATGACCTGCCGCGCGCGATGCGTTTCTTCACCACCGGCTGGTTCGCGCATGACGGTCAATGGCAGCGCATGACCCCGGACGACACCGGCAAGATGGTGTTGCTCTACGCCAGCCTGCCCTATCTGGCGGACGACAGTGATCGCGGCATCTTTGACAGGATGGTAGCGTTGCGCATGACGGACCCCGCCGCCGACCCGAGCCCGCTCGCCGCCGCATTGAGTCGCCCCGGCCAGAACGTCCATGCGCTGGCGGCCAACTCCGACCCGGCGCGCTTTCCGGAGCTGCTGGCGCAGTTGCCCGCGGCCATGCGTGCCGACATGGAACGCATGAATCTTGCCAGCCACGACCTGAAACCCTTGCAGGCCAGGCTCATTTTGGTGCACGGGAAAAACGACAATCTCATTCCCTGGCCGGAAAGCCTTGCACTTGCCGCCGCCGCGCCACAGGGTCTGGCGGACGTCTTTCTCATCCATCGCGTGCTCGGCCATGTCGATCTGAGCTTTTCCAATCTATTTTCCTGGCGCTTCTGGAGCGAAGACCTTCCTGATATGTGGAAATTGTGGCGGGTGATCGACCTGCTTCTGGCGGAGCGGGCGGGATGAAGAGAAGTGTCGTTCCCTGGTTGCTGGCGGCGGCGCTGGTTGGGCTTGCGCTGGCGCTGCCACCCATCGCGCAGCCGCTTTGGTACCACGATTTCGCCGACCAGCGCGCCTGTTGCGGCCTACCCAACTGCCTCGACACCGCCTCCAACCTGCTCTTCGTGCTGGCAGGCGCGCTCGGTCTGCTATTTCTGCGCGGTGCAGCGGCACGACACACCTTCACCGACTCGAGCGAGCGCGCGCTCTACGCGCTGTTCTTCGGGGCGGTCGTGCTCATTGGCCTGGCCTCGGGCTACTATCACCTCGCCCCGGACAACGCCGGGCTGGCCTGGGACCGGGCGGCGATCATGCTGGCGTTCATGACCTGGTTCGCCGCGATCATCGGCGAACGCGTCGGCCTGCAAGTCGGGCTACGCCTGCTGCCGCCGCTGCTCCTGACCGGCCTCGCCAGCGTCGCCTGGTGGTACTGGAGCGAAACGCAGGGCATGGGCGACCTGCGCTTCTACCTCCTGATGCAACTCCTGCCGATCCTGTTGATTCCGCTCCTGCTATGGCTCTACCCGCCACGTTACAGCGGCGGGCGGAACATTCTGGCGGTCATCGGGCTGTATCTGCTGGCGCTGCTGTTCGATCTCGCCGATCGCCCGGTGTTCGCGCTAACCGGCGGCCTCGTCAGCGGCCACACGGTGAAGCATGTCATTGCCGCCCTGGCGGCGCTGATGGTGTTACGCTACCTCAGGCGGCGTAGGTTGTTTTTTTTCTGAAACATGGAGATTTGATGGAGCAGGACGCAATTCTGAAAACCTACCGCCGCTACGCGGGCGGCTACGACTTGTATTTCGGCGCATTGTTCCACCCCGGGCGCAAGGGCATCATCGCGCGGATGAACTGCCAGCCCGGCGAACGGGTTCTGGAAGTCGGCGTCGGCACGGGACTGTCACTGCCGCTTTATCCGTCGAACGTCGGCGTCACGGGTGTCGATATATCAGAGGAAATGCTCGCGCGCGCCACGGCGCGCAAACAGCGTCTCGGCCTGGACAACGTGACGCTCCACCGCCAAGACGCGGAACGCATGGACTTTCCCGACGACAGCTTCGACAAGGTGGTGGCCATGTACGTGGTATCGGTCGCCCCCGACCCGGTGCGGTTGGTCGGCGAGATGCGCCGGGTCTGCAAGCCGGGCGGCGAACTTTACATCGTCAACCACTTCCACCGCCCGGGCAAGCTGATCGGCGGCTTTGAGCGCCTGACCGCGCCGCTGGCGAAGTACCTGGGCTTCCACCCGGACTTTTGCCTGGACAAGTTCATGCGCGACACCCGGCTCAAGGTCGTGGAGAAAACCCCGGTCAACCTGTTCGGCCACTGGACGCTGCTGCGCGCCCGGAACGACAAGACGGCAGTCTGACTTTTCACTCAGCCCCGACCGGAAGCGGCCTGCGACCTGCCGCGAAGATCGCCGCCGACTGTTCCGCTGACTGTTCCACTGTGGCGCGGGAGGTTCTGGCGCGGTAGTAACGCTCTGGTCCCATGGCTTTCAGCAGGGCCAGCGTCAGCAGTTCCTCGTTGACATCGCCGTCGGCGGAGAACAGGTGCTGGATGCGGCCGTGGGCGTGGGCGCGCGCCATGATGGCCGGGGTGAGCGCCTCGCCCATGGTGGCGACCATGCAG